>FWWL01000570.1_pt1 | contig 66123 bp, 57 predicted proteins | sample 2228331 | NCBI WGS metagenome assembly FWWL01 (sample SAMEA103939775, study PRJEB20133) | metagenome
CGTGTGCTCTTCATAATTTTCGGCAAAAGCTTCGATCAACGTCTGAACGTGTGAATATGTTCGATATGATAAAAACTTCCCGATAATGTCTTAAAGACAAAGAATCTGCAACACCATTGCTTCCACACAGGATTGCAAAGCTATTTTCGATGGATCCAGATGGAAATGTTTCTGCAGGTTGTTGAATATTGCTCATGACAGCCCTCTGTATTCTTTAAGTAGATTCTAGAAACAGGCCCCACATTATTGTACTACATTTCGGATTGGTGCAAAAGCTATGGCCCAACGGCCGGCGTCAGCCGCCGCCCGGTGAGTACGGGAGTGTGGACCGAGACGCCATTGGGCATCGTACTGAAACGGCAAATCGCCCAGACAGAGCGGTCGGCTGCACGCTTCGTTCGGCCGCAGCCGATGCTTTATTGTCTGCGTATCAGAGTAGTTTTTTGACCATAATACGCACTTGGAAATCTCGATTCTGAATCATACAGCGACGATTGCCGGCTATGGCTGGCAGTATGTCTGTCGCACGGCTGGCAACATCCTGATCTGGTGTGGCGAGGCGCACGTTCCGTTCAGCGCCTTGGGGTTCAGCCCGATCAAATCGTGCTGGTTGCGGATGGGCAGGTCACGCAGGCGCGCTATGGGCCGATCCTGGCGGTATGGGAAGGGCGGCGCCGCGCCCCCCTGTATTTGGTCAGTCACCTGGACGATGCTGAGGCGGACGTGGCGTGGTATCGATTGCGGGCGCAGATCGAAACCTTCTTTTCGGATCAGACAAGCTGCGGCTTCCATATCGACAAGAGACATCTCAGCAATCCGGTGCGACGGACGCGCGTGTTGCTGGCGGCCGGTTTGGTCTATCTGTGGATGATCTATGTGGGCGCGATCGCGAGGCGCGATGGCTGGGACGTGCTGATCCACCGCGCCGATCGCTGCGATTGGATCTTGTTTCAACCCGGCATGCATTTGCGCGACCATTGGCTGAACGAAGGCTGGCGTCTCATGGTCGCCTTCTGTCCCCCGCCGCCGCTGTCAGCCATCGCGTAGCAGTCGCTCATATTTTCTGTACGGTGGTGAATACATACCTCAGCATACCTCGTTGAATTTGGTAGAGGCGGCATGCTACAATACCCTGTGCTATGCTTCCGTATTCGCTCTCGATCAGGCAGATCGCTCTGCTTGCAATTCTCTGCTGCGTCGTCCTGATCCTGTTCAGCCAGCCACAGCCACCGGTGCTGTCGCGCTGGTCGCAGAGCAACCAGACGGTTCCGACGATTGGTGCGGTCGCGGCGCCCGTCGCCGATCTGTCGCTGGTGACCATTACGGCGAGCGATGGGCTCTATGCAACAGAACGCGCCCAGCTCGATGAAGAGTCACGCCGCGCCTACGAGTACGTCGCCGCGCGTTTCGGCAGCTCACTCGCGACGCCACTGAGCGTCGCATTTGTTCTGGAACCCGGATGTGCGTTGAGCGGCGTCGCCTACACCGATATCCGCAGTGTCCAGGTCTTTACGTGCAACGGTATCGCTCGTGAGCGAGCAGTCGCAATTCTGGCGCACGAGTATGTGCATCAATTGCAGCACGACCGCTATGGACCGCGGCATCTCAGTGCTGATCTGATCCTGTCCGAAGGACTGGCGACATGGGGTGCAGGGCGATACTGGCTCGGCAGTCATCCTGATTTTCGCAGTTATGTTCGCTCTCAACGTGCGAATGGCGTGTTTTACCCGCTCGCCGCTCATTATGCCGGACGCGGTACGGCAGTAATGAATGCGCTCTACTACCAGTGGGCCAGTTTTGTCGAGTTCCTCATCGATCAGTACGGACGCGAACGACTCGACGCGCTGTACGTCACCGGCAATGGCGCGCCAGGTTCGGCGGACTACCGGTCGATCTATGGAAAGGACCTCGCCACGCTGGAACAGGAGTGGATGGCGTGGTTGGAACGTTGAACGTGGAACGTGGAACGTGGAACGTGGAACGTGCGAACGCGAGCGCAGGCGCGCGAGGGTGCAGACACCGGCGCCCGGATGCGCCCGCATTCGTTTATTCGTTCTCCATTCGTTGACAGCAGGGATGGCACAGGTACAGGGAAGGTGCGAATGTGGAATGTGGGAACGTGGAACGTTGAACGTGCGAACGTGCGAACGTGCGAACGTGAAACGTGAAATGTGGAAAGCCTGTTCGAATAACGCAGAATATCGAAAAACCGCTCCTTCGATACGCCTGCGCGCTCCTCAGGATGCGGTTGTTCGGATGGGCTCTAAAAACGATATAATCACCCAATCACGTAATCACCCAATCACGTAATCACCCAATCACGTAATCACCCAATCACCCATCTATGACGCCAGAAAAAACACCCAGTTCAACAGCACGACGAAGACTCACAGCGCTGGCACGCTTCCTCTGGCGCCTGTTTCTCGCGTTCATCAAACTGACCATTGTGGGCGTCATTCTGGCTGCGATCGCGATTATACTCGTGTATCGCCACTACAGTCGCGACCTCCCCGATCCGGTGCAGATCGGACGGCATCGTCCGGCAGAGACCGGTTACATGTATGCGCGCGACGGAACTGTGCTCTACGAACTGGTCGATCCGCTGAGTGGCAGGCGAACGGTTGTGCCTTTCGAGCGCATTCCCCGCATCCTGATCGATGCAACTGTTGCTGTTGAAGATGCCGGTTTCTGGGAGAACCCCGGCGTCGATCTGCGGGGCATTCTGCGCGCGCTGTTCCTCAACTATCGGGCGGGCGAGGTCGTCAGCGGCGGTTCGACGATCACCCAGCAGCTGGTGCGGAATGTGTTGCTATCCCCTGATGAACGTGATGATCTCTCCCTCGACCGCAAACTGCGTGAAGCGATTCTGGCTGTCGAGGTATCACGACGCTACAGCAAAGAACAGATCCTCGGCATCTATCTCAACGAAGTCTACTATGGCAATCGGGCATATGGCGTCGAGGCTGCGGCGCAATCCTACTTTGGGAAACACGTGTGGGAATTGTCGCCCGGTGAGGCAACGTTGCTCGCCGGTCTGCCCCAGTCGCCGACCACCCTTAATCCACTGCACAATCTGGCAGGCGCAAAACAGCGGCAGCGCATAACCCTCGATCTGATGGTCAAACATGGCTACCTGACCGAATCCGAGGCGCAGGCGATATTCGACGAACGGCTCCAGTTCGCCTCGACCGAAACCGGCATGATCGCGCCGCACTTTGTGTTCTACACACTGCGGCTGCTTGAAGAGCGGTATGGCCCGGAAACGCTCTATCGCGGCGGTTTGCGGGTGGTGACGACGCTTGATCCACTGTGGCAGGCGGAAGCCGAACGCATTGCACGGCAGTGGATTCGTGAGGGCGGACCGGGATACACACCGCTGCGCGAACGTGGCGCCACCAATGCCGGGGTCGTCGTGCTCACTCCCGATGCGCAGATCATCGCCATGGTCGGCAGCATCGACTACAACGACCCGGCGATCGATGGGCAGGTCAATGTGACCCTTGCGCCACGTCAGCCAGGCTCCGCACTGAAGCCAATCGTCTATGCCGCTGCCCTTCAGCGCGGATGGACGCCGGCTACAATCATCTGGGATACGCCGGTCACCTATCCAGCCGGTGATGGAACCGTCTATGCCCCGCGCAATTACGACAATGCCTTCCACGGACCGCAACGCCTGCGTATGGCGCTGGCGAACTCGCTCAACATTCCTGCGGTGCGCACGCTCGAATACGTCGGTATCGAGGCGTTCGTGTCGCTTGCCCATCGGATGGGCATCACGACCTTGAACGATCCGCAGCGTTACGGACTGCCGCTGGCGCTCGGCGCCGGCGAAGTTCGTCTGCTCGATCTGACGGCGGTCTACAACACCTTTCGCAACGGAGGGCGCTACCGTTCGCCCGTTGCTATTCTGAAAGTCACGAATGCGCGGGGTGAAACCCTCGAAATGACCGACGATACGCCTGGACGCCAGGTTCTTGGTGACCAGGGTGAACAGATCGCTTACCTGATTACCGACATCCTGAGCGATAACACAGCGCGCCAGTACATGTTCGGGCGAAACAATGTCATGGAACTGCCCGACGGACGTCCGGCGGCGGTAAAAACCGGCACCAGCAATGAGTGGCGCGACTCATGGACGGTCGGGTACACGCCCGATATTACCGTCGGCGTCTGGGTTGGCAACAACGACAACTCCCCAATGCAGGAGGTCGCCGGATCGAATGGCGCCGGCGTCATCTGGCGCGCAATCATGGATCGCTATCACCAGGGCCGTCCTGTTTTGACCTTCGAGCTGCCAGACGGCATTCGGGAAGTGATGATCTGCGCCGATACCGGTGCGCTCGCTGGCGACCATTGCCCCCAACCGGTCAGTGAGCGATTCGTGGCAGGAACCGAGCCGCGCACCAGCGATGTGACCCTTCTGACCATCGGCGTATCCGACGATGGGACATGCCTGGCGGCATCATACACACCGCCAGAGCGTATTCGTCGGGTAACCTTCGTTGTATACCCGCCAGCGTTTCGCGCGTGGGCGGAGGCGCATGGCATTCCGCAGCCGCCGGAGCGGTACTGCCCGCCGCCAGAAGCCAGCGCGGGACGGGAAGGCGGCAGCATTGCGCAGATTACCCAACCCGTGACCAACACGACTGTACGTGGTCCGCTGGTGTATGTACGTGGCGTTGCACTTGGCGTCTATGCGCTCGATATTGCTCCTGGACGAGCCGCTGATACTGGCTGGCGCACGATTGCGCGGGGTGAAGCGATCCGTGATGGCATTCTGGGCATCTGGCAGACAGGTGAGAATGCACCAGGGGAATACACGTTGCGTCTGCGGGTAACGACCGGCGAGGGCATCCTGATTGAACAACGGGTGCTGCTGCGGCTCGAACCGGCGGGATCGGACGAAACGGGAGGGCGTGGTCCATCGCGTGATGGGGGGAGACCCTGACACTACAACGAGATGTCTCAGGTACGACGAAGGTACATGCTCAGACATATCGTGATCATCGTGTTTGTGCGTTGGCGGGCGACGTCTCGCGGCGCGCGCGAACGTCTTCCCGCCGCCGATGCATGATCAATCGTGACCAGGCGCCTGCGACGGTGCAACGGGCGCGAAAACGTGCGTTCTCGAAGCGTAGCCTTTGTGGACGTCGTGCCTTTGTGGTCAATCATCAGGCGATGTCTCGTTGTCGTCCTAAGGAGACGGGTCGTGGATGATGCGGACTTCTTCGCGCCAGATTTCGACGCGATTTTTGCCCGCCTGTTTCGCCTGGCGCAGCGCCTGATCCGCCTGCTCGATCAATGTCTCGACATCTGATATATCATACGGATCGGTCAAGACGGCGATGCCGGCACTGGCGGTTACGTGCACCGGTCCCTGGTTCGTGGCCACAGAGGTTTGCTCCAGCATCAGGCGCAAACGCTCGACGACCCTTACCGCTCCTTCGCGATCGGTATCCGGCAACAAGACGATTATTTCCTCACCGCCATAGCGCGCCAGCAGGTCTTCCGAACGTAAGACTCGTCGGAACGTATGACTGACCGTTTGCAACACACGGTCGCCGATCGGATGACCATAGACATCGTTGATCCGTTTGAAATCATCGAGGCCGACGATAACCACCGCCAGCGGGCGCCGGTGTCGCTGAGCGCGCTCGAACTCGCGTCGCCCTGTAATACTGAAGTAACGCCGATTGTAGATGCCCATCAACGGGTCGGTGATCGCCATGTGTTGCACATCGGCGAACAAACGCGCATTCTTGATCGCGATCGTTGCTTGCTGGGCGAACATATTGAGCAGACGAACATCGTCGTCGCTGAAGGTGCGCGTCAGATCGCTGACACCTGCGCTCATTGCACCGATCAGTTCATCGCCTGCCAGCAGCGGAACTGCCAGCACGTTTGCTGTGGTTTCATCTTCGCAGTGAAGCGAGCGATCATTCCATGATCGATAGTCGTGGACCACGACCGGCTGGCGGTTGAGCGCGGCTTGACCCATTGCGCCCTCTCCCAGTGCCAGACGTACACCGGTGTAGTTGTGATCCATATTGAGGCTCAGGTGCACAAGCAGATCATTGCGCTGTGCATCATACAACGCCAGAGCGCCGTGTTCTGCGCGAATCAGAACCATCATGCGTTCGACGATGGTTCTCAGCACATCATCGAGGTGCAGGTTGCCGGTAATGTCTCCTGTAATGCTGTACAGCGCGTCGAGTTGCTGTGCGTGCCGCCACAACCGTTCGTAGAGCCGGGCGCGTTCGATGGCGACGTTGATGTGCTCAGCCAGTTCGGTCATCAGACGCAGATCGTCCTCCGTAAGGACAACGCCATCTCGGCTTTCGATGTTGAGGGCGCCGATAACCGTTCCTTTATCGCGCAGCGGCACGCACACTTCTGACACGACACCATCAATGACGCCGAGAAAATCGCTGTCGGCTGTCACATCGGCGACCAGCGTCGGGCGTTCGCTCAGAATGGTGCGACTGATGATACCCTTACCAAGCGGGATGCGTTTCCAGATAAAAGGATATCCGACCTGATGCTGAAGGATCAACTCATTGTTTTCACGAAGATAGAGACATACCTGGGTATATCCAAACGTGCTGGCAATCGACTCGACGACCGTGCGAAAGATGGCCGGAAGATCGATCTCACGAGCCAGCGCCGCGCGCACTTCTCCTAACAGATGCAACTCCTGCGACTGTCGCTGTGCAACTGTGTACATATCACGCAGATGCTGCGTACTGATCCGTAACTCAGTCTCGATGCGGTGTCGCTCAGACAGTTCTTCCTGGGCAGATGTGTAGAGTTGTGCATTGTCGATGGCAATCGCCGCCAGATCGGCAAATCGGGCAAGCAAGGCGAATGTGGACTGAACGTCCTTCTGTTCTGCCGCGTCATACGCAATCCCCAGGACGCCAATGATGGTTTCTTTCAGTTTGAGCGGTACGGCAATGACCGCGCCGAAATCGGTCTCCTCCAGCCGCTCGATGCGCCCCTCCCAGGATCGGTAATCTTCCACCATCATCGGCTCTCCGGTCTGCCAGACGCGACCAGACACACCTTCGCCAGGCGTAATGGTACAACCCTGATTCAGCAGAAATCGACCCACAGTTACCGTCATTTCCATGACTTCAGCATCGGACCTGCGCAGGTGCAGGAACCCGTGGGTTGTGCCTGCCAGACGTGCAGCGTGTTCAACGATCGCCTCCAGCACATCATTGAGGTCGAGCCGGTTCATGATCGCCAGCGCCGTCTTGTGGAAGGCGATGGCGCTAGCGTCATCGTCTGCGGCGATTGCCAGGGGGGAGGGCGTGGCGCGCGCTTCCATCAGGCGTTGTTCTAGTTCGCGAATGCGTGCTTTCAGAGCTTCATTCTCTGCTTGAAGGGCATCGGCTTCGTTCATGGCAGGGTTGTGGATCTGAGGTCAGAAGTCGTCCGGTCAACTGGCCGCAGATGATATTTTGTTCATTGTACCAGATAAGGATGACCAATGCATGACCACGCGGCGCCTGTTGCAACGTTTCGGACATTCGCTCAAAACGTTCACACTGGCGCGCAGTGGAGCGCTCAACTTTCTGTCAATTCATACCTGCCCCTGTCATCCGCCTGATCATTGACAAGTACACCCTCCATCCGTACCATGCGAATACGCATTGTAGTGCGCCGATCATCTGTTTGTGGACGCTCTGGCGCTTGCCGGTACACCATTATGAGCAATCCTGTCATTTTCTACAACGGTCCCGTTTACACCCTCGATCCCGCTCATCCGCGCGCGCAGGCGGTCGCCATACGCGATGGGCGCATCATTGCCGTTGGCAGCGAAGGGAAGGTGCGCGCCGCTGTTACCGGTCGCGCCGAGGGGGTCAATCTCAATGGTCGCGCGCTCATTCCGGCGCTGACCGATGCGCACGTTCACCTGATTGCGCATGCTCTGGCGCGGCGCAACGTTCGGCTCGACGACGCGGCAACCCTCGATGAGGCGCTGCAGCGGATCGGTGCAGCGGCTGAGCGCCTTCCCGATGGCGCCTGGGTGCAGGGACGCGGCTGGGACCATTCGCGGTGGGGGCGCTGGCCCACCGCCGCCGACCTGGATGCTGTCATTGGTGATCGACCGGCGTATTTCTCGCGGAAGGACGGTCATTCCGCCTGGGTCAGCAGTGCGGCGTTGCGTCTGGCGGGCATCACTGCCGAGACGCCTGATCCCGTCGGCGGGGCGATCCAGCGCGAGCGCGGCAAACCAACCGGCATTCTGCTGGAAACAGCTATCGACCTGTTACGCCGCCATATTCCTGAACCAGGGCAGGAGGAACGTCTGGCAGCGGTGCGTGAGGCGATCGCCGAAGCGCACTCGTATGGCATGGTCGGCATGCATCTGCCCGCCAGTATGACCCCCGGCGATGGTCAGATGACGCTCGCCGACCTGCAAACGCTGCGCGAGCGCGGTCATCTCCATCTGCGCTGCCTGGTCTATCTCGGTCTCGACGGTCTCGATGCGGCGCTGTCACTGGGGCTGCACAGCGGGCTTGGTGATCGCTGGATCCGCATTGGCGGCATCAAGATGTTTGCCGATGGTTCGCTCGGTTCGCAAACGGCAGAGATGCTCGCGCCATACGAAGGGAGCAGCAATCGTGGGATTGCAGTGCTGCCATTCGAGGAATTGCGCGACGCTGTGCGCCGCTCGATCCACGGCGGTCTGGCGGTGATGGTGCACGCCATCGGCGATGCCGCCAACCGCAAGGTGCTCGACGCTATCGAGGCTGCGGCGCCTGCAGCATCGTCGCTGCTCATTCCCAACCGTATTGAGCACTGCCAGGTGGTGCATCCCGACGATCTTCCCCGCTTTGCGCGTCTTGGCGTCATCGCTTCGATGCAACCGATCCATTGCACTGCCGATATGGAGATAGCGGATGTGCTGTGGGGGAAGCGCTGTGCACACGCATACGCCTGGCGCTCGCTTCTCGATGCTGGCGCAACGCTTGCCTTTGGCTCCGATGCGCCGGTCGAGTCGCTCAATCCCTGGCTCGGTGTGCACGCTGCGGTGACCCGCCAGCGATCAGATGGTACACCAGACGGTGGATGGTATGCCGCACAACGTCTGACGGTCGACGAGGCGCTGCGCGCCTTCTGCCACGGATGTGCAGTGGTTGCAGGCACTGCCGGTGAGCAGGGACTGATTGCGCCCGGTATGCTCGCCGATCTGGCAGTTCTGTCCGCCGATCCTTTTAAGATTGACCCATCGGCGCTCCATACAATTCACGCTGAGATGACCTTCCTCGAAGGCAACGTCGTGTGGGAACGGTAACGCCTGTTATGGCATTGTCGAAGGATGCGTCTATGAATGCCGATCCGTTGCATCTGGCAATCGCAGCAGCGCGCGATGGTCGCCGTGACGATGCGCGTGCGCTGTTGATGCGCACGCTGGAAGCGGAGCCGCGCAATGAGCGCGCCTGGCTCTGGCTGTCAGGGGTCGTCGATGATCCCGGCGATGTGAAAATCTGTCTGGAAAATGTTCTGGCGCTGAACCCGTCCAATGCGCGCGCTCGCCAGGGTCTGGAATGGCTGCACGCGCATGTCGGGCTTCCACTGCCGCCATCTCCACCACCAGAACGATCAGGTGGCAGTACCGAACGCGAGATCGATGCCGGCGCCTTCTCACTGACCCGTCTGCGCGCGTATCAGGCGACGCTCGCGGATGTCGCGCCAGAGACGGCGTCCCGTTCTGCCTCCTTGCCTGTCCGCCGAAGCGTTCAGACAACGCCACCGCCGGTATCGGGCCGCGCCGCCGTCCAGAGCGGCGCTTCTGCCGTCAATCGTGCGCTGCCGACATCCGTTGCGCGACTGGCATCGATCGAAACGGACGACGCAACGATCCCGTGCCCCTACTGCGGCGCGCCAACGGTCGAAGCGCAGCGCCGCTGCACGCAGTGCGACGGAAGCCTGCTCGTGCGGGTCGCCCTTTCGGATGAACCATCGTCGATCGTGTCAGCGCTGGTCTGGCTCTGGCGCGGCGGCGCGATTGCAATCATGCTGATCGCACTGATCTTCCCTGCCCTCGGCACATTCCTCTATCAGGAGAACCCGGCGCGTGGTTTTCCCATCGGCATCCTGATCCCGGCTGTCATCCTTGCGCTGGTTGGCGTGATTGGTTTTTCGATCGCCCGACAACTGGCGCAACGCTCCGTTTGGGCGCTGTATCTGTCAGTCGGTTTGACGGTTGCGGGGTTAATCGGCGCTCTTGCGCTGGTTGCTCGCCCCGACGCGCTGATTGCCGTCCTTGATCGGCTGCTTGGCGCGACGACCCTTCCTCCCGACTGGCTGGCGCCGCTGCTCTCCGGTGTCAGTATTGTTGCGATCAGTGCAATCGTGGCGCACGTTGCCGCGATCGCGCTGACTGTCGCCGGTTACACTGCTATCGCCGGCAGACTGGAGCGATTTCGTCATATCCTGAAGCCCTCCGACCACGTGACGCACTACAATAATGGTGTTGCGCTGAAGAACCGCGGAATGTGGTATGCTGCATCGCTCGAATGGGAATGGGCGGTCAAAAAAGCGCCCTACGACGTCACCTGTTTGCGGGCGCTGGGGCTGGCATATGCGCGGCTGAAGCAGTTCGATAAGGCGCGCGCGATGCTCGACCGGGCGGCTCAGGCAGCGCCCAATCGACCCGATCTGGCTGAAGATCGTGCGCTGGTTGAACGTCTGGCAGCGCAGAAAGAATATTAACACTACAACGAGATTACTCAATGTTCTGCATAGGTGACAGTTCAGACGTATCGCAACCATGGCGTTTTTGCATCGGCGTGGGGTGTCTCGTGGTGCGTGCGAACGTCTCCCCGCCGCCGATGCTTGATCACGGGGCTTCCCCTCGAACCCTTGATTTTGAACAGGCGCCTGCGAAGGTACAGCGGTCTTGAGAAAGTCTATAAGCATGCTCTTTGTGGACTTCATGCCTTTGTGGTGCGATTATCAAGCGATGTCTCGTTGTATCAGGAGAAGCAGCACTTATGCCTGGAAACACGTTTGGGCAGGTTTTTCGACTGACCACCTGGGGGGAATCCCATGGTCCGGCAGTCGGGTGTGTGGTCGATGGATGTCCGGCGGGCATCGAGATCTCCGAAGCCGACATTCAGCGTGAACTGGATCGCCGGCGGGTTGGGCAGAGCCGGGTGACCTCAGCACGTCAGGAACTCGACCGGGTGCAGATTCTATCGGGTGTATTCGAGGGGTGTTCGACCGGCGCGCCCATCAGTATGCTGGTCTTCAATACCGATGCGAAGCCAGGGCACTACGAGAATATCAAACACCTCTACCGTCCTGGTCACGCCGATTACACCTGGGACGCCAAATATGGCTTTCGCGACTGGCGCGGCGGCGGACGCAGCAGTGCGCGCGAAACGATTGGGCGTGTCGCCGGCGGTGCGATTGCGAAACTCCTCCTGGCACGGCACGGTGTTTCAATCATTGCCTGGACAGCGCAACTCGGCGATCTGAAAGCCGAGGTGATCGACGAGAGCGAAATCGAACGCAATATCATGCGCTGCCCGGATGCGCGCGTTGCAGCGCTGATGGTCGAGCGCGTCGAACAGGCGCGACGCAGCCTTGATTCGCTCGGCGGCGTTGTTGAAGTGCGCGCGCGTGGCGTTCCCCCCGGCCTCGGCGAGCCGGTCTTCGACAAACTCCAGGCGGATATCGGCAAGGCCATGTTCAGCATCCCGGCGATCAAGGGCGTTGAGTTCGGCGAAGGGTTTGGCGTAGCGCATATGACCGGCGCTGCCCACAATGATCCCTTCGTCCGTCGCGCCGATGGCACAATTGGAACCGAGTCCAATCACCACGGCGGTATTCTCGGCGGGATCAGCACCGGCGAAGAGATCGTGCTGCGTATTGCCGCCAAACCGCCTGCCTCGATCGCTCGTGCGCAACGCACCGTGGATCGCGAGGGGAATCCGGCGGAGATCGAAATTCACGGACGCCACGACCCGACGGTACTCCCGCGGCTGGTTCCGATTGCTGAAGCGATGCTGGCGCTGGTGCTCGCCGATCACCTGCTGCGCCAGCGTCTGGCGCGGATGAATGGATGAAAGACGGAATCGCCTATGACTGAGCACCCTGTCCGCGAAGGCGACCTGCTCTGGTCGCCAACCCCGGAAATGATGCGCGCCAGCCGTATGCGCCAGTATCTCGACTGGCTGGCGCATGCGCGCGGTCTGACATTCGCTGACTACCATGCACTCTGGCACTGGTCGGTCACCGACCTGTCCGCTTTCTGGCAGTCGATCTGGGACTTCTTCGCCGTTCAGGCGACCACGCCGCCTCAGGCTGCACTCACCGACGCCAAAATGCCCGGCGCCGTCTGGTTCCCTGGCGCCACCCTCAATTATGCAGTGCATGCCTTCCGCCACGCCGAAGCGGAACGTCCCGCGATCATCTTCCAGTCCGAAGGCGGATCGCCGCAAACGATGACATGGGCGGAATTGCAGCGCCAGGTTGCTGCGGTTGCCGCCGGTTTTCGGGCGCTCGGCATTCGCCGGGGCGACCGGGTGGCGGCTGTGCTGCCGAATGCGCCGCAGGCGGTCATTGCCTTTCTTGCCTGTGCATCGCTCGGCGCCATCTGGTCGAGTTGTTCGCCCGATATGGGGGTAGCCAGTGTTGTTGACCGTTTCCGGCAGATCGAGCCGCGCCTGCTGATCGCCGTCGATGGCTATCGCTATGCCGGGCGAACCTTCGATCGCCGCGCGACGCTCGCCGAACTGCGCGCTGCGCTTCCCGGAGTCGAGCGCGTTGTGCTGGTTCCTTTCCTCGATGCGGATGCGCGCATGGCCGATGCCATGCCCTGGGACGAATTGCTGAACCACGATGCGCCGCTCCAGTTTGAACCGGTTCCTTTCGATCATCCGCTCTGGATCCTCTATTCATCGGGCACGACCGGTCTGCCCAAGCCGATTGTTCAGGGGCATGGCGGCATCCTGCTCGAACATCTGAAATCGCTTGCGCTGCACCTCGATCTTCGCCCGCAGGATCGCTTCTTCTGGTTCACCACCACGGGCTGGATGATGTGGAACTTCCTGGTCAGCGGTTTGCTGCTAGGCAGCACTCTTCTGTTGTACGACGGCAGCCCTGCCTGGCCTGATATGAATGCGCTCTGGCGGTTCGCCGCCGATACGGGCATGACCCTGTTTGGCACAAGCGCTGCCTACCTCACCGCATGTCGCAAAGCCGACCTCACGCCTGGCGCAGCGTTCGACCTGACGCGCCTGCGCGCGATGGGTTCGACCGGTTCGCCGCTGCCTGTTGAAGGGTTTCACTGGGTCTACCAGCGCGTCAAACGCGATCTCTGGCTGGTCTCGCTCAGCGGCGGCACCGACGTCTGCACGGCATTCGTCGGCGGCTGCCCGCTGCTGCCGGTCACTGCCGGCGAAATCCAGTGCCGCTGTCTGGGTGCGCGCGTCGAGGTCTTCGATGAACAGGGACGGTCAATCGTCGGCGATGTCGGCGAACTGGTCATCACGGCGCCGCTTCCTTCCATGCCGCTCTTCTTCTGGGGGGATGCCGATTGCTCGCGCTACCGCAGCAGCTACTTCGATATCTATCCCGGCATCTGGCGTCACGGCGATTGGGTCAAACTCACCGAACGGGGAACGCTGGTCATCTACGGGCGCTCCGATTCGACGATCAACCGCCATGGCGTGCGCATGGGCACCAGCGAAATGTACCGCGCGGTCGAGGGCATTGCAGAGGTGCGCGACAGCCTGGTGATCGACCTGGAGAATCCCGACGGTACAGCCGTCATGTATCTGTTTGTCGTCCTTGAACCAGGCGTCACCCTGAATGACGCACTGAAAGAGCGGATTCGCGCGCACGTTCGCGCGGCGCTTTCGCCGCGCCACGTCCCCGACGACATTATCGCCATTCCCGATGTGCCACGTACACTGAACGGCAAAAAACTGGAAGTGCCGATCAAAAAAATCCTGCGTGGCGTCCCGCCTGAACAGGCCGCCAACCGCGACGCCATGGCGAACCCGGAGACGCTCGACGCATTCGTGGAACTTGCAGCCCGACTCCAGAGGTAGCGTGTGGTCATCGGACTCATCGGCATGGCAGGCATCGGCAAGTCGCGCTGGGCGGCGCGGCTGGCAGAAGCCGGGTTCCGCGTGTTGCACTGTGATGACCTGATCGCAGCGCGATTACGAACCATCTACAATCTCGATACTGTCACCGTCTACGACATCGGGCGCTGGATGGGGTTTCCCCATGAGGCGTCCTATGCTGAGCGAGAACGCATCTATCTCGCCTGCGAACATGCGGTCATGGAGGACGTTGCAGACCAGATCGTCGGAGAAGAGAACATCGTCATCGACACGACCGGTAGTATCGTCTACCTCGATGCAACGTTGCTGGAACGCATCAAACGTCGCACAACAATGGTCTACCTGGCGGACGACGCCGATCTGCGGGTGCGCCTGCTGGAAGAATACCTGGCGCGACCGCGTCCGATTGTCTGGAACGGGTTGTACCGGCCGCGCCTTGGTGAACCGTCTGCAGCAACGCTGGCGCGCTGCTACCCGCAGCTGGTGCGCACCCGCGCCGAACTCTACCAGCGGATCAGCGACATCGTCATCGAACCGCAGCGCCACCGCAGTGCGCTGGTCACCGTCGCCGACTTTCTGGCGATGATCGACGTAAGACCATAATCCATAAGAGAAGGCAGGAATGGGGAACGTCACGCGCAAGAAATGCAGCGCCGTCATGCCGTGCGACTGCTGCAATGCTCCGGCGCCGCAGATCAATGCATTGCTGACGACACCTGCGCAGTGCCGAGCGACGCAAGCACGCCACTGACCGTATTCTTCAGCTCCGCCAGCCCCACTGGCTTGGCAAGATAGTGGCGCACGCCCAGCCGTTTCATCTGTGTGCGGAGGCGTGGCGTATCGTATGCCGTCAGCACCACAACCGGAATGTGGGGACGTTCGTCGTGCAGCGCCTTGATCAATGCTGCTGCTGCACGACTGGAAGGGCTTGGATCAACGATCAGCAGATCAACCGATTCACGCATACAGCGCAGCCAGGCTGCTCCTGGCGATGGCGCCAGCGCGACTTCGACATCTTTGCCGAGCAGTCGTTGCAGTCCCTGCTGCGTCACCATCGCGGCAACCGGATCGTTGTCGACAACCAGAATGTGCTGCAAGTTCGACACGATGCCTTTCCAGACACATTTCGACTGACGGTCAGAGGAGAGAGCCGCCTGCAACGCGCGATCAGCGCGTCTTCACCGGTTACTCCGGCGTCACTATAGCAAAAATCAGCAGAAGCCAGCAAAGTAAGGCGACAACTCCGCGTTGTAATCACACAACATCAGAACGATACGGTACCAGAGATTCTTCGTGAAACTGGTTGCAAGTTTACAATTTTTGGTTGAGAAGCGACAACTGTAGAACGTGGGAACGTGGGACGTGGAACGTGGGAACGTGGAACGTGGGAACGTGGGAACGTGGAACGTGCGAACGTGCCTGACCCTTGAGGTCTTTTCACCAGCGACCCGTGTCTGCCGCTTCACCCTGCCGGAAACAGGGCGCCTTGACCTGATGTGCACGTGTCCCGACCTCAAGGGTTTTGGGAGAATGCGCGAACGTGGAAACGTGCGAATGTGGGAACGTGCGAACGTGGAACGTGCGAACGTGGAACGTGCGAACGTGGAACGGGCAAACGTGGACGCAGGCGCGCGGGGGAGGAACACAGGCGCCGGAGCGCGCCCGCATTCGTTTATTCGTTCCCCATTCGTTGACAGCGGCCCCCCTTACTCCCCCGCTTGCGGGGGGGTGGGGGGGGACAGGCACAGGGGAAGGGGAACACGATGATCTCGTCATCTTCAGTTCCTGGTTCCCGGTTATCTGACCCTCATTCCTCGCCGATGCGATCAACCGGCAGCAGAACCGTGAAGATGCTCCCAACGCCTGGCGTGCTCTCGACCTGGATGTGGCCGCCGTGTTGCGTCACGATATGGGCGCTGATTGCCAGCCCCAGGCCGGTGCCCTGCGGCTTCGTCGTATAGAACGGCTCGAAGAGGTGCGGCATATGCTCCGGGTTGATCCCTACACCCGTATCGCGCACAGCAATAACCACATGCTGAGCGCCAGTCTCACCGCTGCAGGCAAGTTCCGTTGCAATATGGAGTTGCCCGCCGTGCGGCATCGCATCACACGCATTGAGCATCAGGTTGAGAAACACCTGACGCAACTGATCGGGATGGGCAATCAGGCGGGGGAGATGCGGACAGAAGTCGACCGTTACCGTCACCTGCCCGTGTCGCAGATGGGTCTGCACCAGTTCGACCGTCTCTGCCAGCAGGTCATTGACTTCCGTCAGCTCCAATTCATCGCGCGCCGGGCGGTAGAAATCGCGCATGCGCGTGATAATGCGGGCAATGCGACCGAGTTCATTCTGGGCAATCGTCAGAAAATGGCGCTGCGGTGTATCGGGAGGAATGTCCTGTTCAACCAGATAGAGACTGTTGCGCGCTGCATAGAGCGGATTGTTGATCTCGTGCGCCACCGACGCCGCCAGTTCGCCGACGGCAGCCAGTTTTGCGCTCTGCAACAGTTGCGCCTGTGCGGCATTGAGCCGCGCCTGCGCCTCGGCATGCAGCGACTGTGTCTGGTCGAGATCGCGTTGCAATGCAGCTGCACGCGCGCGCTGCTGATGTTCCGCAATCGCAACCGCCGTCAGATCCGCCAGTGCCTGCACGAATGGGAGATCGCGTGGATGGACCAGGTGTGGATTCTGATCGCCATACAGCACCAGAGCGCCAAGCCGGGACTCCTCGATCCGTAACGGCGCCAGCAGAGCGCTGCCGGGAGGCCAGAACGCCAGGACTTTCTTTTTCTGGGCGATCTGCGCCTCGTTCAACTCGCTCAACGCCGCTTCGAGTTCCGGACCGGCAATCAGCATTGCGCGCGGGGAGAGGAATGCGCGCCCCGCCAGCCCCTGACCTGGGTGCAGGGTTAGTCGGCTGGTTGTTCCATTGCTGCTGGCAGCAAGCCGTAGTCGCATCCCCGCCTGATCGGCCAGAAACAGCAACGCACCGCTCGTGCCGGGAAACAGGTGAACCGCTTCGCGCACGACCAGTTGCAAAATGGTATCTATCTCGTGCGTGATGAGTAAAGCGGCGCTGATCGTCAGAATAGCGTTCAGTCGCTCATGTGCCAGGTTGACGCGCTGAACGGACGTCGCCATCTGCGCCTCAAGTTCGGCTATACGCGCATATGCCGCCATCAGTTCAGTCCGTAGATGTGCAACATCGTCCGGCTGACCGTTGACCAAATGCACGAGACGCTGTGTCGAGGAGGCCGATTGCTGTTTCATTGACCTGATTTGTGCACATTAATCTACTGACATGAACAATCGTATCACATCTTTGCGTCTCTCGCAAATCGAATGTTGCGAGACAATAACGGTTGGTCAAGAAGATTTCCCGTGGAGATTACCACAAAGAAAGTACACTAGCGCCATCCTGTATGGTTCCTGTATCTGTGAGGGCGAACCTATGCCACGCAGAAAACGCCAGCATCCGCTCATCAAGGTCGCGCGCGCATATCTGAGCGAACATCAACCGATGTTGAAAGATGCGCCGTTACGCATTCATATGCTCGACGGACCGCCTGGATCGCCAAGGTATGCTGTTTCGATAGAGCATTGCGGCGCCAATGGATGCCCATACGATGTGCCTCCTGAGGATGCCGCTGATGGACGATGCCCGATTATCGACTGCCCGGTGCGACATTCGGTGCGGTTGCTCTTCGATCGCAACGGCAAACTGGTCAATGCCTCTGAAAGCGGCATTCACTGGGGCTGATACGCTGCAGCGCAAACAGACCTGCAGCGCGCGTCACCTGTCTGGCGGGCGTTCGCCTGCCCAAACCCGGCGGCAGGCTTCTACCGGGCGGCGTCGGACGCGGTTCGTGAGCCAGGACAGGCCGCACACTGCCGTGGAAGTACTATGGATACAGTACGTGACTGGATGAGCCAGCCACCAATCTGCATTTCTGACTCCACGACTCTCCCCGAAGCGCGTCGATTAATGCACCGGCGCCGGGTGCGTCGTCTGCCTGTGCTCGATAGTGATGGTCGCCTGGTCGGGATCGTCACTGAAGGCGACATTAACCGGATCTCTGACTCGCAGGCTCACGACATGCGTCAGTACAATCTGTACCATCGTGTTGTCGATCTGCCGGTGCGTGATTTCATGACCCGCACTGTGATCACGGTAGGACCTGATGAGCCGGTGATCGCGGTTGCTCAACTGTTGCTGCACCATCGTATCGGCGGCGTTCCCGTCATCGATGAGGGGCGTGTGATTGGGGTCATCACCGAAAGCGATCTGTTTCGCCGGATGGTGGAGCGAGAGACGCAGTGTTAGAGTGGAGAACCGCGAACTGAGAACCGGGCGCAGCATGGTAGTCTGGCGCGTTCGACGTTCAATACAGGGTTCCCGCTTTCCCTTGTTTGCACCGTGTGTTGCGCCTCTCGCCTGCTGGGTTCACGCAGCGAGCGCGCCTGCGCGACCAATCGCCGCTTCGCTCCAGTGGTCGATCAACATTGGCGTATGCTGTTGCATCCACTCCGAGAGGCGCCTGCCCTGCGCCAGCACAGCTGTGTGGTAATCGGGCGCTCCCTCGGGTGTTGAAATGACTCGACCAAGTTCACCGCGCAGCCAGAGCACTTCGATCAACACCGGCAGCGCAGCGATTTCATTCGGCAACAATGGCGCGGTTCGACCGTAACTGCACACCAGGCTGGTCGCCTGCGGAATGTCGAGCGGACCGCGGAAAACACCCCACGAAGCCGACTCTGAGGGTAACGCCCTGGTTGCAAACCCGACGAGCGCATCCGCAAGATCGACAATGCGTGCGTCCCGTTCGACCTGATCGAAATCGAGCAGCGCCACGACCCGATCGCCGGCGAATCGCACATTATCGGGATGCATATCGCCATGGATCAACACCCGTGGCAGTGCATCGTACTGCTGATCGGACAGGACGGAGCGCAGCGCTGACGCGCGCCCGTCGTACCAGGCAAGATCGGCGTGCAGTTCTCCCATCACATCGCGTTCGTACAACCCTTCGGTCAGTGACGTAATACGTGCTGGCGCATACCGGGGCAGCGCCGCGTCTTCTGGCGGCGGCAGATCGACGACAGCCTGGTGATAGAAGGCGAGGGTCGCGCCGACTTCAACAATCTGCCCGGGACGTCCAGGATCGAAGTCAGTCCCGTGTACATATTCCTGGACCTCGTAGAGCCGTCCGTCGATGATGGTCACCGTCGAGCCGTTCGTATTCCGAACCAGGTGCGCCGTCGGAAATGATCGCTGACAGAGATGATCGATCAGACGATGGCGATAGTATACCGAAGCCAGCGAGAACCGATAATGGTTGCGGCGTACTACAAACCGACCATATCGAGTGACGACAATGGCGGTCTCGTTGACGAAGCCGTGGCCCGTAGCTGCGACTCTTTCGATCGAGCCCAAATCGTAGTGGGACAACACACGTGTAATGTCGGTTGATTTCAGCATTGTTCTATAAAGTGCCGGGAAGCGCATCATCGCGCTGGAGCGCGCCACAGAGACGCAAGAGAGCGATCGGCGCGCGCTGGGGGGCGCTGTGCCGTCGACCACGATGAGTGGTTGCCCGGCTCCGTGCCCGGTGCTCGTGTGAGCGAACGGCAGAGCCCGCGCTGCCTCTGCCGTGCCAATCCCAGCAGATGGTTCCTTATTGACTAATCATTTCAGTTTCCAGTTGACGCACCAACGCCTGGGCGAACGCATCGATTTTGGCGCGTTCTGCAGACGTGACCTTCGACCATGGTACGAAATCGGGCGCCGGGAGGATGACCCTGAGTGGAGGAACAACCAGCCGCACGCCTCGCTCTGCCAATACGTTGATTAGGTCGTCAATACCGCTCGGTCGTTCTTCAACAGTTTGTGTGCCAAAGACCGCTATCGCGATACGCCTGAGGCGGCGCTCTGGAATGGTTTCGACCAGATGCCGCATGCGCCAGCTGGCATGATGGGCGTGCGTAAAGCTTCCCAGTACCAGCAGGTCGCACCCTATGGTATCGCTGGCAGTTACAGAAGTTACCGGTGCGCAGACAACATGGGAGGCATATGGCGACAGCCGATCGGCGATGATTCTGGCGACCTCGCGGTTGTGACCAAACCAGGATGCGTAGACAATCAGAACTCTCATGGCATGCACCTCGTGGCGCCTGCACCTCATTGTGCTCACTCTGAGCATACCACAGCGGCTTTGCCATGCCGGCACAGTCTGGCAACCAGCAGTGAACGTTCCATTACGCAGTGCGTTATATTACTTAACCCGGAGTTGTCATTTCGCAATGCTGCAGTGCGGCATGAAAGTGGTATACTTATAGTGGTCGATGGACTGTCGGGTTGGGCAAAGGCGGTTGGCGGAGAGCCGCGTTTGCCGAAGCGCACCAGCGCCGCCCGATTGAGCCCAGACCCACGGTGGCCGCCCCCCAAAGCCACCTGCATGCTGGCGTCGGCACCCCCGCCGGCGCCAGTCGCTTTTATCGGTTCTCGGTTCTTGCCGTCCCTAGCCCTCATCCTCGCCGCGCAGACGCCGTCGCGCCGCTTCCTGTGCAGCACGGAGGCGCTGGAGTTCGTCGGCGGAGGATGCGTCCGGGTCGGCAGGTGGTCGTCTGGCTGGCATCTGGTGAGATGGGGAGCGTGGAGAAGAGGGGTGCGATGAGGTGACTGTGGTTTCCGATGCTGCGTGTCGTTCGACGCGCGCGATGCGTGTGCGCAGACCGATGCGTTGCAGCCCGACAATCATTTGTTCGCGCCGAACAACAATACGTCTGAGTGCAATATCCAGCGGCCACAGGACAAGCGCCAGCCAGAGCAGCGGCAATCCAACCTCGCGCACAACGCCACGCGCCGCACGCCCGCGTTCGAAGACCTGATGAGGCTGTGGGTCGATTCGTCCGCCAGTGATGTACGCCAGCTCCTCGAGCATACGGTTATCCGCCGTCTGGCTGCGATACTCAGCGCTGAGCGGCATCGCGGCGCCGCCAGTCGCGCCGGCGACCGGCATCCCCTCCCTGTCGTGCGCAGCAATCTGCACCAGATAGGCGCCGGCCGGCAGGCTGTCGAGCGCTGCGCGATACCGACCCGGACTGACTTCACGAAGCGTGGTTTCGACGATAGCGCCATCGGCAGCGATCAACCGGGCATCGACGCGCAATCCGGTCTGTGGTGCGCCATCGGGTGCGCGGGTGATTGCTTCGACAACCAGGGCATCTCCGACAGGGTGTGTCGCGATGGTCAGGGTATCACCCGTTTGCTGCGGCAGGAGCCAGGTGAAGAGTTGTGAGCTGAACTGGGGGAAGGCATCCCACGTCACCCATTCCTTTGCCCACCGTCCGCTGAGATCGCTCGTCCAGGCGAGTGAACGCCCCAGACCATACTGCCACGCTGCCAGCAACACATCACCATCGGGAGTGACGAGCGCTGCCTGTGCTGTCTCACGTGGCATGGTCAACACATAGCCGTGAAGTTGAGGGATAGCATCGATCCCGCGCAGCGCGGGATGTGGCGTTCCGCGTTGCGGCGTCAACGTCCTCTCGACGATATATGGGGCAATGATCGTCTGCGCCTCGCCGGTCAACAGATCGGGAACATCGGCAGCGCGCTCTGTCAGAAAGGTGCGCCCGCCACCAACGGCAGCCATATCACGGATGAACGGCACGTGGTCGCCCTGCCCGATGGCGACTGATGTCAGGGTCACACCTTCATCGTGCAGGTCGCTCACAATTGCAAGCGCACCCTCCTGTTGCGTCGTATCGTTCCCGTCTGTAATCGTGATGATGTGGCGCACGGGCCGATTGCTGGCGCGAACATACCGCGCCGCCACCTGCAGCGCATCGTGGATGGTGATGCCCCCGCCGCCGAGTCGCACCTGGTTCAGTTGCTCGATAGCGGTATCGCGTTGCGACCCTGGCAAAGGACCAACAATGACACCGGGACGATCATCGAACGGAATGACGGTCACTTCATCTTCATCGCGCAACAGCGCCACAACCCGTCGCGCGCCTTCGAGCGCCAGCGACAGTTTGGGAATGCCATCCTCAGCGGCAGCCATACTCCCCGAAATATCGATTACCACCACGATACTGACCGGCGATCGGCGCTGACGCTCAGGAATGTCCATCGTCACCGGCAATGCCGCCTCGACCGGCGTATTGCGCCAGCCTCCGGGCCCGAACGATTGCGGACCGCCGACCATGAGCAGACCGCCGCCGAAGTCACGGACATATGTCGCAATCCGTTGTATCGCCTGATCGGAGAACAGGGTGCGAGGAACATTGATCAGTGCAATCGCATCGTACTGGATCAACTCACCGAATGTGTCGGGCATGGATGCCGGATCCACCATCGTAACGTCCACCTGAGCCGCGCGTAACGCGCGTTCCAGATCGATTGCATCATCAGGAAATTGTGCAACCAGCAACACGCGCGGTTTGCCCCGCACATAACTGAAGGTCTCGATGGCATTATTCTGGGTGCGCACATCATCTGGAACATCGAGACGCGCTGTGTAGCGGTTGAAACCGGCAGGCGCTTCGGGGAGCAGAATCTCGATGGTTTGCCGCTCAGAACCGATTTCGACCGGCGCCGTCGCGACCACACTCCCATCGGGACCGGTCACTGACAGTTGTGCCGCAACCGGTGCGTTGCTTTCCAGATCGATGCGCAACGGCAGGCGCTGACCTTCGCGCGCCGCCGCCGGCAACGTCACACTGACGATCTGCGCATCCAATCCATCGGCGTCGCCACTGAGCGGTATAACGTCGATAGGAATGCCCTGCGCGGCGGCGCGCTGCGCGATCTCACGCGCCGTCCCGCGATTTTCACCACCGTCGGACAGAAGCGCCAGCCGCCGATGTCCTTCGGCGGGAAGGAGCGCCAGACCGAGTTGCAGTGCATCGGCGATGTTCGTGGCGCCGCCGAAGGGGCGCGCCTGCAGCGCGCCAAAGGTGCGTTCCTGAGAAGGGATCCGCTCGATAAGCGCCTCGCGCCCAAAGACGATGACACCTGCCCGATCATCCGGAGGCATCGCTGTCAGCGCCTGAGCAATGAACGCCTCTGCACGAGCGCGTTGCGAGGCGGCAACCGAGTCGGACCCATCGAGCAGGAAGATCGTCGTCGTGCTCTCTGGCGGCTGTGCCAGTTGTGCGCCGGCAAGCGCACCGATCAACGCCAGCACAATAATGGTGCGAACAACAAGACTAACCCATCGTCGCCAGGCGGCAATGCGCGCCGGAGAGAAGAGCGCGATACTCCAAAAGAGTAGCAGAACGCAAACAAGCCAGAGGGCATCGGGATAGACAAACGAAACGCCCATACTACGTCGAACGGCGACGCGCTGTGAGCGCGAGGCGGAAGCGCTGCCGCACGTATGCCAGACTGCTCCGCTGATACACAAGCCATTCGATGACAACGATCAGAATCGCCGCAGCCGCCAGCCAGCGCCAGACTTCCTGCCGTCCCACCTGTTCGCGGGTCACTGCCTGTTGCAAGCCGCTGACCTGTGGCACGCGCAACTCGCCTGCCGGCGCAATGCGCGACTCCTCCGGCATAAACAGATTGATGGTGAAATGACGTTGTCCAACCACCTGATTGTCACGCACCTGCTCGATCAGGTACGGGCCGAGCGTGTCAGTATCAGCATAGATTGCCTGCCCTCCCTGGATCGGCGCCGTATCGACGCGCCCATCCGGTCGAACGACGCGCACCGCGGTCACGGCGGGATCAACCGCCACCACCAGCGGTTGTCCAGGAGCGATCTGGGATGCCTCCAGACCACTCCCCGGCGCGAGATATCCAATGATATTCGAGATTAACAGCGGAAAGGCGACCTGAAGCGGCAGATCGGAGTCCTGCAGCGCAAATGCTAGCACGACAATACGACGCCCCTCGCGTTCACCTGCCAGCAGCATCGGACTGCCGTCGCCTTCGACCAGGGTGCGCGCCCATATGCCCGTTTCGAGGCGCATCGCGCGCAGCACATTCACCTCGCTCACGCTGACATTTCGCAGTAGCGGCGGCGCCTGCCCTTCGATAACGATTGGCGCCGGTCGCAAGAGCGGAAAGTCGATAACGCCAGTGACGGAAAAGAGGGCAGTCGAGCGCATCGGAGCAATAAACAGCATATTACCGGTCGGCAAAGTGTCCGGCACGACGCGATCGAAGATTGTGATCTGTGGAGCAGCATCGCCGGAGACTGTTGTGGTTGTCGTTTTTGTGGCAGTGATGCCGGGCAGCAGTGCAAGCGCCGTTTCGAGGAAGCGATTGCCAGGACCAACGATGCGCGCCTCAACGCCGGCGCCTGCCGCACTCACCGCCCATGCGCGATCGTCGGACGGCAGAAAGTCTCCATCCGGCGCCGGACTGAGACGCGCTTCAGCCACGCGCACCTGTGCCGGGATATCGACGATCACAGTCTGAACAGCATCTGCGGCGCCATCGGGTCCGAAGTTGAGGTCATACGCATTGAAGAGCGCGCCATCGAGGTAGAGGTCGAGCCGTCGTGAAACCGACGCCGAACCATAACTGGTCGCCTGAACGAACAGCGTTTGCCCGGCAAGACCCGGTTGTATCGCCATCGCACTGATCGCAACATTCTCTGTGCGTTGTCCCACAGGAAAATAGCGCACTGTTGCCGGCACGCGAATATCAGCCGGAACGTCGACGTTGCCATCGGAGATAATGGCCACCTCGCTATCCGGTTCACGCGCCGCGAGAGCGGCAGCGAGCGCCAGCGCCTGCGACAGATCGCTGCGCCCCCCCACATTGAGCGTCACCGAGCGAATAGCGTCGTACATCTGGCGGCGATCAGTTGTCGAAGCGGCCAGCACCTCCATCTGACCGCCAATGGCAATAATGGTTGCTCGCCCGCCTTCGGGCAACTGGTCAACCAGCGTCTGCGCCTGACGACGCGCCGCTTCCAGCCGCGAGGGAGGAACGTCCGTCGCCGCCATGCTCGCCGAACGGTCGATGATGATGATCAGGTTTCGCCCGCTGATGCCGGTGGTGAGAAAGAAGGGACGCGCCAGGGCGATTGCCAGCAGCAGCACGAGCAGTAACTGCAGGAAGAGCAACCAGTTGCGCCGCAGGCGCTGCCAGGGCGCATTTGCTTCCACATCACGCACCATGCGCTGCCAGAGGAATGTCGAGGAGACACGCCGTTCCTCGCGGCGAAGTTTCAGCAGATACATCGCCACGATCAGCGGTCCCACAACGAGCAGACTGAGGAATGCCAGCGGCGTCAAAAACGACATACAGCGCCCATCATCATCATCGCAGCACCCCGCGCTGGCGCAGCATCGTCAAAATGAACTCTTCGACCGGTTGTGCGGTATCGACCTGCACATAGGTGATGCCACGACCATGACAGAAGCGCTCAATCGCTTCCTGCCAGTCGTGCAGATGGCGCTGATAGCGCTGCAATGTTTCCAGATCGGCAGTAATCTCGACCGCCTCACCGGTTTCAGCGTCCAGCAGCCGAAAATCGCCATCGAGTTGCGGGCGCAGTTCCTGTGGCGCCAGAATATGGAGCAGCGTAATCTCGAACGGTCGCGAACCGAGCGCGCGGAGTGCATCTTCCCAGCGTGGATCGAGCAGATCGGAACAGAGGATCAATGGCCCAGGGTTGATCGCAGTGCGCGCATAGCGTTTGCAGGCATCGAGCAGGTCGCCAGCGCCGCCGGGCTGGAGGCGCTGGAGGAATGTGAAGAGCGGCAGCGCACCCGCCTTGCCGCGCACCGCGCGCAGTTGCGCCCCTGCTCCGGCCGCAAACGCCGTCACCGTCACGCGGTCGAGCGTCGAGAGCGCCACATATCCAAACGCTGCCGCAAGGCGTCGGGCATAGGTCAACTTGTGCGGATCGCCCCAATCCATCGAGGCGCTGTTATCGACGAGGAGATGGATGGTCAACTCTTCCTCAGCCACGAACAATTTGAGGAAGAAACGCTCCATCCGCGCATAGAGGTTCCAGTCGATCTGACGAATATCGTCGCCGCGAGCGTAGGGGCGAAAATCGGCGAACTCGACCGATGACCCACGACGCGGACTGCGCCGCTCACCCTGGATGTCGCCGACCATTGCACGTCGCGTCAGCAGCGCCAGGCGATCCAGTTTGCGCAGAAATGCGGAATCGAGTAATGGTTGTGAAGAGGTCGTCGTCATCGGAAGTTCCACATCACGGACGCGAACGTCTCCACGCGGCAACGGTGCGGTGCGACGCACTCTTCTATTCTGCGCGCACCGATTCGACCACCTGTTTGACGATATCATCGGGGGAAACCCCCTCCGCCTGCGCCTCGAAATTGAGGATCACCCGATGTCGCAGCGCAGGCAGCGCCGCCTGGCGCAGATCGGCGAACGCAACGTTGTAGCGACCATCGAGCAGCGCCATAATCTTACCCGCCAGGATGAGCGCCTGCATACCGCGCGGGCTGGCGCCATAGCGCACATACTGCTTCGTTACCGATGGCGCGTCCTTATCTTCGGGATGGGTGGCGGTAATCAGACGCGCCGCATAAGCGAGGACGTGACTGGCAATCGGGACCGATCGCGCCAGCTGCTGCATCGCCAGGATGGTTGAGGCATTCGCCACCTTGCGCACCTGCGGCATCCGCGCGCCGGTGGTGCGGTTGGCAATTTCCACCAGGTCGGCGGCAGTTGGAAATGGAATGAGAATCTTGAAGAAGAAGCGATCAAGTTGCGCTTCGGGCAAAGGATAGGTTCCTTCCATTTCGAGCGGGTTTTGCGTCGCCAGCACGAAGAACGGGCTCTCCAGGCGATGAATCGTTTTGGCGACCGTCACCGTATGTTCCTGCATCGCCTCGAGCAGAGCGCTCTGCGTTTTCGGCGTGGCGCGGTTGATCTCATCAGCCAGGATGAGGTTGGCAAAAATCGGTCCCGGCTCGAACCGAAACGTTTTACGTCCTGCCTCATCTTCGCTGATCAGAGTCGTGCCGACAATATCGGCAGGCATGAGGTCGGGCGTGAACTGGATGCGGCTAAAGGAACAATCGATCACATCAGCGAGGGTGCGGACCAGTGTAGTCTTCGCCAGACCGGGAACTCCTTCGAGGAGCGCATTGCCGCCCGCCAGCAATGTAATGACTGTCTGTCGGACCAGTTCCCGCTGCCCGACGATGACTTGTGCGATTTCGGTTTCGATCGCCAGCGCGCGCTGGCGGAACTCTTCGGGTGATAGAACGTCTTTTGGCGCTGCTTCGGCTGCTGTCATATCGCTTCTTTCTCACAGACTCACGATTGCAAAACTCCGCATCATCAGGCTGATCGACACCACGATCAACGTTATCCACGATACTGCTGTGATGGCAAAGACGAATGCGACGACGTTCGTGGAAGGCTTCATCAGGCGTCCACCAAGAATGATCGCTGCGCTGCCAAGGATGACGATCAACGCAAGCACGGCGACAAAGAACCACATCATACGAAGAAACCACCTCCTGACTCGAACGTGGAGCGAGGAAGATTGCATCACGGCTCGAGCCGTGAGAAATAGTCGCGCACGTAATCCTTCAGGTGCGGCGGGATCGCGCTCTGATCGAGCGCTTCACCGGCTGCACGCTGGTAATCCTGCAACACCTGCTGGTAGGGAGTCTGAAGCGGACTGACACCGCCTGGCATATTCATCTGCCCCTGCTGGATCTGGGTCTGTCCTTCCGCGCCTTGCTGCCCCTGAATGCGTTCTATCTCACGTGGCTGACCATCAGGGGTGAAGGGCTGATAGACAAGGTCACTGCTCCCGCCGCCCGCCTCATTGCCTGTTGCCGGGCTTTGCTGTTGCCCCTGCTGCTGTCCCTGCTGCTGCCCTTGTTGTTGCCCCTGCTGCTGTCCCTGCTGCTGCCCTTGTTGTTGCCCCTGCTGCTGTCCCTGCTGCTGCCCTTGTTGTTGCTGCGCCTGTTGTTGTTGCCCCTGCTGTTGTTGCCCCTGCTGTTGCTGTCCCTGTTGTTGTTGCCCCTGTTGTTGTTGCCCCTGTTGTTGTTGCCCCTGTTGTTGTTGCCCCTGCTGTTGCTGTCCCTGTTGTTGTTGCCCCTGCTGTTGCTGTCCCTGTTGTTGCTGTCCCTGTTGTTGCTGCCCCTGTTGTTGTTGCCCCTGCTGTTGTTGCGCCTGTTGCTGCGCCTGCTGCCGCCCTGACTGAGCGATGGACTGGCGCTGTTCCTGAAGTTCGGCGATCGACTGCTGGGTAGCCTGTTGCGCCGCCTGCTGTTGCTGCGCCTGCTGGATGCTCTGTGCCGCCTGTTCGAGCGCCTGCTGCGCCTGCTGGATGTCATTTTGCTGCAGTGCATCCGCTGCCTGCTGCAGCGCCTGAGCCGTCTGCGGTGCGCTCTGCTGCAATTGCTGCGCTTCCTGGCGCAGTTGTTCCGCAAGTTGCGCACGTTCTTCGGGGGTCATCTGTTCGATCTGTTGCGCCAGTTGCTGGAGCGAATCTTCAGCCTGTTCCAGCGTTGGACGGCTGCTCTGCTGTTGCCCTTCGAGCGCCTGCAGATTGCGGGCAAGTTGCTCGAGCGCTGCACGCTGCGCCTCGGTTTCTGGACTCAGGCGCTGCTGCAGACGCGCTTCGGTGGTCGAAAGGTCAGCGAGCGCCTCTTCGCGGTTGCCCGGGTTCTGATCCAGACGCTGCTGCAAATCCGCCAGTTCGCGGTCCAGCGCGGCGCGTTCTTCGGGGCTGAGATTCGGGTTCTGTGCAATCTCCTGACGCAGCTGTTCAATCTGCGCCGCCGCCTGCTGCGTCGCCTCACGGATTGCTGCCAGCTCCCGCAGCGCCTGTTCCTGCGGGTTGGGCAGCACGATCAGCGCAACCACGGCAGCAACCAGCGCCAGGGCAGCAATCAGCGGCCGGCGGTTAATCTCGAATGGCACCAGACGCGGCTTGAGGGTTGCCGCAAAGGAATATGCGTCGCGCTGCTGCAATTCGACCAGCGGCGACTGCTCGGCGCGCTGCCCCAGTTCCAGCGCCGTCGCCAGACGTTCACGCGCATCGAGCAACGTATCGATCCGCTGTGCAACGCGAATCGGGGGCAGCGGACGCAGCGCCAGATAGCCAGTGACGATCAGCGACCACAGCGCCAGCGGCGCCAGCGATATCCAGAGCAAACCCGGAATGGGGTACAGACGACCTGCCACTTGCGCGACGAGCGACAGCACGGCAGCGATCCAGAGCGTACTGCTGGCAAACCAGAGCGTATCACGCACACGCAGGCGCAACGCCATCGGGCGCAACTGCTGCCGGAGTTGATCAATTGTCACAGAAGGCGCTGACATCAGACGGTCGCCTATTCCTCGACGCGACGCCAGAACGAGCGTTCACTGACGCGCCTTGTTCCGTTGCCGTCATCGATGAACTCGATCACCCGTTCGCTGATGATCGTCACGACACTGTTCGCCGCTGTGCGCGTTGCCGGCGGCTGCGCCGCAGGTTTCACAGCAGGCAGCGATGCGGAAGGAAGGGTTACGGGCATATTTCGCTGCTCGATGCGCCGCGCCAGCCAGGCGATGCCCGCTTCCGCCGCCAGTGCGACGGCACTGATCGCCACCGCGCGCCCGACATCGCGCCAGCGCGCCGGGATGGCCGAACCGAGACGCATCAGCGGTTGCGACGAGAGGGGTGCGGGAAGCAACCGTTCCAGCGCTGCGCCACATTTCCCACAGAAGTGATGATCGAGCGGATTACCGTGACCGCATTGCGAACAAATGCGCTCTACCATCGGGTGCTCCTCATTCCGCGTATCGACACTCTGTTGAAGTATAGCACACTTCGCTGCCGGTTGGCGTGAGCATATGCTGAGAGGACAGAGACACCGCGTTGCAGTGTCTCTGAACAGCACTCTGCAGGGTGTTGGTTGGCGAGTAATAACCTTGCGCTCGACAGTCGATCGCTGGCTTTGTGACAAGAGCCCATCCGAATAACGCAGGATACCGAATCCTGAGGAGCGCGCAGCGCATATCGAAGGGGCGGTTATAGACACTAAGGCTACCAACCACCTGACGGATCAGGGCATGTACCTTTACCGGTCATCAATACGGGTGCATGACCAGACTCACGCTCCAGGCGCGTTCACGATAGGTAAGTACATGTGGAAACAATACTGGCAGGCTTTTTATCATCGCCTGCCATGATTTGGAAGCCGGTGTGGATTTTTTTCCTGAGAATGTGTTCTGCCAGATGATCAAGGCTTACCTCTATTATTTCAGGGCAAGCCATTGTCTCAGCTCACCTGGCGGCAAACCGTCTAAGATGGTGTAGCGATCATTCCAGATCCGTTTCTGCGCAATGTTAATACCAGCCATCTCACATAACTGCATGGCGCGTGCTGCTTCAACGTGCTGGATGACACGTGTATTGGATGGAACCCAGACCAGTGTGCCCAAATCATCGTATGATGCGTCGTCGGTCACAATCCAGATAGCAGCCTGCCGAACGGCAAACCCTGCATTCGCTTGATCAAGCGCCGCCAGCAGTCGTTGCAGATCCTCCTGATCAGAGGAACGTCTGATCGTGAACGTGTCGGTCGACTCGGGAATGTTGAGCTGGATGTTGGCACAGGCAACAGGAATCTCGATCTGAACCCATTCATCATGTGTCAGTGTCACCGTTCGTTCACTCACAGCAACCATACGCTGTGCATCTGCTCTTCCAGGCTCGAATAAGGCGCCGAGAGGAATGCGAACCTGCAGCTTTTGCGGCGCCTGTCTGCGCAATCGGAGAACAACCCTGTCGATGCTTTGCCCACGTGCCTCGATGGCTACTTTGCCCTGTTCCATCAAAGAAACAATATCCTGGACTTCCACTTCAGGTGAACTGGCGGGTTGAGGAACGCCGATCTGTCCTCCAAGCATCTCGGATCCAAGACGACCAAGGAGAACATTGTACGGTGGGGCGTTTTCGGGATGAAGTTCAAAGCGTGCTCGTTCAAACCATTGCACCCGGTATGGTTTCCCTTCAATTATTTCTACCTGGATATCACTGAGGGGCAATCCAAAGAGCGCCAGGCTTTCAGCCCCGGTCTTACCGGGTCGTCCATCCAATTCAATTCCTCTGGATCGCCATGTGGCAAGAATCTCAGCACAAACGTTATGCCCTGTCTCTGGGAAGTACCGACACCCCGGCTGAGGATTGCTCCTGGGAAAGTCAAACCAGTCACGTTGTTGCTGTTGAAGGCGTTCAACCCCCAGGCGTCCCAAAAGGACATCATATGGTTTGGGGTTCTCGGGATGAAGTTCAAGACGAGCGCGCTCGAACCATTGTACCTGTCTTACCTGGCCTTCGAGCTGTTCACTGCGCTGAGCTGTAACAGGCAATCCGAAAACTGCTATTCCACCATTACGATCCCAGAACTCACGTATTCTGCCAGCAATGCAGTGTCCTGTTTCTGGGAAACAGCGTTGTCCGGACTGCGCGTGCGTCGTGTTTGAAGATAGCAGCAATACTGTGAGACCGATGATCAGAGACAGCAGGATGGCGAGGTGGACTCCCTTCATCGACATGGCTGCTCACCTCCTTGACAGTTGAGGTTGAACGCCTATTGCCCTGATAACCCGCCCGCATGAAGCCTGTCTGTTCCGGCTGCTATTTCCGCTCAATTTCTTACTCTGCGAAGATCACCGTTAAAGTGTACATGACAATGATCGAAATGACAGTTTTGAGATCACCACCATCGGTGTTGGAAAAAGAAGCGATACTACGTTCAGGAGTATGCGCCCGGGATCGGAGACAGATCCGCGGAAGCGAGAGTACATGCTGATGACCGTGTACAGAGTTTGTTATGCGGGATGGGACGTTGGTTTTGCCCCGTTGAATACCTGAAGATGAATGTCCGTTGAAAGACTCGAGACGTGACTATTGGAGGTTCGGGGAATCTTCGTCACAGGTCACGACCTGTTCCCACAGGCGTCCGATTGTCGGCGGATGCATCGGGGATGAGCGTGTCATTTCCTGCCACCAGGGCGCCCTTTGGGGGTACGCTCCTCTCCGTGTGAGAATGCGGATGCGGGCGAGATGCCCGCGCACCTGGCGTGTCTTTTCCTCTGAGTGTGAGCACGTACCGCAGGCGCCGTAATTGACAGCGCTACAAATCTTGCCTATAGTAACACGAGAAGACCGCTCAAGTCGCGCGAACGTGCACAACGCAACCCATGCCGCACATCTTCGACAACATCGAAAAGTACCTCCTTTCTGCCCTGCCCTCAGATCGCATTGACTTGCGAAATATGCCGTGTTGTGGTATCATTCTGCTTGGGCCTCTAGCTCAATTGGCAGAGCAGTTGACTCTTAATCAATCGGTTCAGGGTTCGAGTCCCTGGAGGCCCACCACGAAGATATGCTCACCGTTACGGTGAGCTTTTTTTACCCCCAATATTTCCTCGCATAGTCTTCCACTCCCAACCATCACAACTGTCCGGTATCGACCCACGCATCGAGGCGCGCGCAGTAGTCGGGGTCGTCGTAGCGCGCCGGGTGATATGCTGCGGCATACGTCGGCAGCGCCGAGCCGCTGATATGCGCCGCCAGCAGTTCTGCCGCGCCGCACGCTGCCATGATCCCGTAGCCGGACAACGCACCCAACACAAACGACCCGCGTGGTCCCACCGGTCCGATCAGCGGACGGTTCTCACGGGTTTTGGTGTAGTAGCCGCCGTCGATCATCGGACGCGGCGGACGGTGGATATATGCCTCGAGCGCCGGGATGATCCGCGCCAGTCCGCGCAGCGTCACATCGAAGAAGTAGGGCGCTGACGGCAGTGGAAAGACTTCTTCGACCGGCGCGGCATCGTATGCCCACAACGCAATGACCCACTGGCTCCCCTCACCGCCTTCCGGTCGGCAGTGCGCGCCGGCCGGAAGGGTTCCGAGCAGCGCATGCGCCGCTGGATCGTCGGCGATCAGCGCCCGTTCTTCATCAGTCCAGGCGATAGCCTGAGGATCGGCACAGATCAGAAGTGGTGCATCGCGTGGCACAATCCCCAGGTAATCCTCAAATGCGACTTTGAGGTGCCGTTCCGAAAAGACCGGCAATGTGACGCCAGCCATGTGCCCGACCTGGCGCAGGAATGGTCCGGCAGCATTCACGAACGCGTTCGTGGCGATACGCTGCGCGCCAGCCTGCACGGCAACGACCTGTCCATTGCGAACCGCGACCGACTCGACGCGCGCGCGCAGGAAGCGCGTCCCACGACGTCGCGCCCGTTCGAGCAGCACCATGCCGAGTTGTTGGGCGCTCAGCCATCCGCAGCGTCGTGCGTGCAGCGCGGCAACCGCGCGATCTGCGCAGCAGGGAAAGAACCGGCGCAGGATGGCGGGTTCCAGGATCAGATCGGCGCCATCCAGACGCTGATCGAACCCGTGAGCAACTGCGGGCGTATAGGTCTCAGGCGTTGTATGGATACGCAACGATCCCGCTCCCAGCGCCGCCGCCTCTTCGCCGGCACGGCGCAGCAGATCGATCCGCGCCGGATCGGTCGTCACGTAGAGGTAGCCGCGCCGGTTGAGCGCAATGGCGTTGTCGGTTTCGCGCGCCAGCGCCTCAAGCAGATCGATGCTCCGGTTCATCAGCGCAACCATTGCATCGTCGGGACCGGGCCACCAGTTGCGGTAGCACTCGCTCGATTGATCGCTGGTCAACGAGAGCGGTGATCGCTCATCGACCAGCAGCACCGATGCGCCCTGCGCGGTCAGCGCATCGGCGGCAGCGACGCCAGCGATGCCGGCGCCACCGATCACAACGTCGTAGCCAGTCACGATCCCTCCAGAACCGTGTTCAATGCTTCGGGGATGGGTTCGATCCGCACGCCCAAAACAGGACCGACATCCCTATGCGATACCAACGTGATTATAGAGCAAAACGGAAGCAGGCAGCGCGTGGTATACTCACAGCTGCTGCGGTGATTACGGCAGGGATGATGGTGAACGTAGCAGAGGACGAACATATGAGCGCCGATGATATGCTGATCTTTCCTGGCTCAGGGAGTCCGAAGTTGACGGTGAACATCTGCAATTACCTGGGTGTGACGCCAGGAGAGTGTGAAGTGCTGCGCTTTTCCGAGGGCAACCTGTTTGTGCGCATTCTGGAGAACGTGCGCGGGCGACACGTGTACATCGTGCAGTCAACGGCATTTCCGGCGAACGACAATTTCATGGAACTCCTCTTCTGGATCGACGCTTTCAAACGTGCCAGCGCCGCATCGGTGACGGCCGTGGTGCCCTTTTTCAGTTACGCCAAGGGAGACAAAAAAGACGAACCGCGCGTCTCGATCCGCGCGCGGGTGTGCGCCGATGCGATTGAGGCGGCAGGCGCCGATCGAATCGTCGTCATGGACCTGCACGCGCCGCAGATTCAGGGGTTTTTTAAGATTCCCGTGGACGATCTCTACGCTCTGCCGGTGCTGTGCGATCGGGTCAAACAGATGAGCCTGGACAATCTGATTGTTGTTGCGCCCGATAGCGGTTTTGCCAAGAAAGCGCGCAAGTATGCGCGGTACCTTGGCGTCTCTATGGCGGTTGGCGACAAAGAGCGTGTTGCGCACGACGAGCATGCGCACGTTGTTGAGATTATCGGCGATGTGGAGGGCAAAACAGCGCTGATCGTCGATGATTTCACCATTTCTGGGGGAACGCTTGTCGAAGTTGCCCAGCAACTGCTGGTGCGCGGCGCAAAAGAGGTATACGCCGCCGTCACCCACGGCGTCTTTGCCAGAGGTGCGATGGAACGGCTGGCAGACAGTCCGATCCGGCGCCTGCTGATCACTGATACCGTCGAGACGCAACCGGTGACATTGACGCCGCAGATTGAAGTGGTGTCGGTCGCGCCGTTGTTTGGCGAAGCGATCCGCCGCATTCACAACCGCGAAAGTATCAGTGTGCTGTTTCCGCGATAGCAACGCTCTGTGCGCCTATGACTCTTACCGTCACCTCGCTTGCTTCAGGAAGCAGCGGTAATGCCCTGCTGGTGCGCTCTGGCGACACGGCGCTGCTCGTCGATTGCGGCTTGCCGCTTCGCACGATCGAGCGGGCGCTGGCGCACGCCGATGTACACCCTGCGCAGTTGAGCGCCATTCTGCTCACCCATGAGCATGGCGATCACATGCTGTCGGCCGGACCGATGGCGCGACGGTACAGCATTCCAGTGGTGGCGAACCGTCCGACGCTGGCTGCACTGGCGCAGGACCTGGAAGGCGCACCTGTTCAGGAACTGGCGACCGGCGCCACGGTCTCGATTGCCGGTTTTGGTGTGTGCAGTTTTCCGGTGCCGCACGACGCCGCCGAACCGGTGGGATACACCATCAGCGCAGGCCGATGGTGCGTCGGAGTCGCGACCGACCTGGGGCACTGGAATGACACGATTGTGGAAGGGTTAACTCCGGCTGATCTGGTCGTCATCGAAGCGAATCACGATCAGGAAAAATTGTGGCGTGCTCCATATGTGGAAGTCGTCAAGCATCGCATCTACAGTCCAACCGGGCATCTGGACAATATCGCAGCCGGACGTCTGCTTGCCCGACTGGGGCGTGATGGACGACGGCGCAGCGCCTGGCTGGCGCATCTGTCTCAGGAAGCCAATTCGCCGCAGATCGCCGAACAGGTGGTGCGTGGTGTGCTGGCGCTCGCCGGTGTGCAATACCTCGGCGTAGCGGCATTGCCGCGGCGCGCGCCGTTGCACTGGTCGAGCGACATGCATGGCGAGCAATTGTCGCTCTTCGACTGAAAACGCATACCTTTTGTTCAGATTGTGTCCATGATGGTGCTGCATCACAACGCCATTCCGCTGTTTTGTTGTCGTATACTCTCCCTTGGTTGCGATTCGTTAACCGGCGCTCTCTTCAGCGGCTCACTATAATAGCTTCAAGCGAATCTCCGTGTTCTGCAATGTGATGTCTGCCGCACCGATCCGCGCCAGAGTATGAAAGCAGCCGGCGTCAGCGTTGACGGGTGTGCGTCTGACTGGATTCGTGCGCCTTGCAACCGGCGTCAGCGTATGCATGAACTATCGATTGCTCACAGCCTGGTCGAGATCGCCGAAGAAGCGGCGGCAAAAGCAGGCGTCACGCGGGTTACCGTGGTTCACCTTCGGCTGGGGGTGCTGTCGGGAGTGGTGCGTGATGCGCTTCTGTTCGGGTTTGATGTCGCAACCGTCGGAACACGTCTGGAAGGGGCGCGCCTGGAGATCGAAGAGGCGCCATTGCAGGCGTACTGCGCCGATTGTGACGCAGTGGTGACGTTGTCCAATCCGCAGCGGTTTCGTTGCCCGCGTTGTGATGCGCCGTGTGGACGCATCGTGACGGGGCAGGAGATCGAACTGACGGCGCTGGAATACGAAGAGAATGCGCCGGAAGCCACAGCGTCGTGACCGTCTGGCGCCAGCATGATCGCGAAAGACAATGACGCCTGTAGCGATAGAGCCGACTGACACGGGAGGACTCCCGAAGGAGGCGTTATGGTGCATCTATCGCTTCGCCCACAACCGCTTGGCATCTTTCCTGCACCGACGGGGTATCTGGTGATTCCGCCCGTTGCCGGCGCTGAAGAGGTCTGTGCTGCGCTGCTCGCCGGGCAACCCCCGGAACGAACGCCTGATGCGCTGCGCTTCTACACCCTGGCGCTGGCAAATGACCGCGAGAGCGCCCTGCGCGCGCTGGCGCATGATCCCTCGCCGGAAGCGCACTACAATCGTTTTGTGCTGCAGAGCGACCCGGATGTCTATCCGCGTCTGCGCCAGCGGTTGCATGGCGATCTGGCTGCGCTGCTCGATCTTGTGGCATACATGGGCGGCCTGATCGATGCTCCGCCTGATGCAGATGCATTGAACGGCGAAATTGCGGCGTGCGTCCTCCCGGCGCATGCTGCAGATGCGCTTGCTCGCCAGGAATACGATGCGGCCATCGCAGCGCTGCAGCGGGCAGTTGAAGAAGTTCGCCGGATTTCGCCATTGTGTGCTGCGCACATTCTCGATCAGCTGGCGACAGTCTATGCCAGCGTCAACCAGCCAGCAGCGGCGCTTCAGGCGCTGCGCGAAGCCGTGACACTGACCGACAGGGGACGTCGCCTCGAACTGCGCGCGTACCTGGCCGTGCGGTTGGGTGTGTTGTGCCATGACCTTGCCAGCGGACAACGTGCATTACTGAGCGAGGCGCATGAGTGGTTCCACGAGGCGTTGCGCTGCTGTTCGATCGAGCGCACTCCCGACCTCTATGCGCTGGCGCATTACCGGCTGGCGCTGACGATCCTGGCGCTCGCACCTGCAGGCAACGGCGATCAGGTATTGCGTGAACGGGCTATCCAGTCGTTGCGCGAGTCGCTTCGGGTCTACACGTGTGACACACATTACGAGCAGTGGCTTAATGCACAGGTCACGCTTGCCAACGCACTGCGTATTTCGTCCCTTGCGTCCCCTGCCGATCATCTGGCCGAAGCGGTGCGTTTGTACGACGAGGCGCTGGCAAGCCGCGATCAGGAGTGCGATCCGATCTGGTACGGGCGCCTGCTGGCGAACCAGGGGAACGCGCTCTTCCACCTCGGCGACATTGATCGCGCCCGCGATCGTCTGATCCGCGCCCGCGCGCTCTTCCTCGCCAGCCGCGACTACGGCGCTGCAGCGTTGCTCGATGAGGCGCTGGTTGAGATTGACCAGCAGGACCTGAAGCAGGCAGGTTTCAGGAATTAGCGATTGTGTGCTGCGATAGCACCGGGATACGCTGCAGGCTGTTCGGCCTGCAGCGTTTTTGTGTTCTGCGTGCAGGCATTGATTGTTAGCGAATTGGTTGCCATTTTGTGCACACTTCGACTCTTGCCGTCGGGTTGATGGCATGATACATCAATATCAGTACGTGCGCTTCTGCGCGCTACGTTCCACGTTTCTCACACGCTCGATAGATGCCGCGTCTGTGCCGTTCGAGCAAGGTTGCCTCGCCTGCATACCGCATTCAACACAATCATCAGAGATCGCTTCACCTGTCGGATGAGACGGTCATGCGCGTGGCGCAAACCGCAGCAATGAAAACAGACCGGGGGAAGCGGGCGAGACGCCGGCGCGCGCGGCGAGCTGGGGATGCGGGCGAGATGCCCGCGCGCGCGGCGAGCTGGGGATGCGGGCGAGACGCCCGGCGACTATGTTTACCTCAGAGCAAGGAGGCTGGCTGTGCAGAGTACGTTTTCCCTGACCCGATCCCTGAGTGTGCGACTGGCGCTCTTCACTATCGCAATCACGCTGACGGCAATGCTGACGCTCACAGTTCTCACAAATACGGTCGCAACTCAGAATGCTATCGCGACTGCGCGTCACCAGGTTGATACCCAGACCCTCAATGGCATCGAGCGTGTCGAAATGTATCTACAGGACCGGCGCTCCGGCGTCATGTTGATTGCGCAGCTGCCGCTTGTGCGCGCAATGCTTGCTGCGCAGGATGATCCTGAAGCGCGAGAACGCGGGCAGACGGTCATTAATGCAGCGCAGAGCACATTTGGTTACGATGCTGTGTCATTGCTGAATACGGCAGGGATGACGGTGCTCAGCACAAACCCGGCGCTGCTCAATCAAGACCGCAGTCAGCAGCCGGAAGTCGCCAGCGCGCAGCGCGGCACGCCGGCAATCTCAGATGTCATCGCTGACCCAGGGGAGGAGCGCGTCTATCTGCATTTTACAGCCCCGGTGTATGGATCAGACAACCAGTTCATCGGCATTGTCGATGGACGAACGCCCCTGGATGATATTCATCGTTTGGTCAAGATGGACGCTAATCGCAGCGGCGTCGGGAGTTATAGCGCGATTATTGACCGCCATGGTATTCGTCTGTCCATTCCCGACTTCCCGAACCTGCTCTTTCATCCCACTGCACCGCTCGACCCGATCATTGCAGGTGACATGATCAGGAACCGCCGATTCGGCAGCAATACTGCTATTCTGCTCCAGAGCGCCTCATCGATGCCTGAGGTCAGGCAGGGGGTCGATGTGCTTGATCGACGCGTTGAAGAGCGCTATTTTTTCCAGGGCGAACTCAACTCTGGAGAGACAGGGGAGTCGGTGATGCGCAAAATGCGCTCGGTTGACTGGTACTACATCCATCGCGTGCCAATCGAGCAGTTCTACCGCGTTGTTCGGGAACAGACCAACTATTCGCTGCTGGTCACTGCGATAACGGCAGTGGTCGCAATTGCAATCACGCTCTGGTTTGTTCAGCGATCAGTGCGCCGACCGTTGTTCCAGCTGGTGGAGACAGCCAGCGCAATCGCGAAGGGCGACCTGAGGCAACGATTGCGGATGCAGCAGAATGATGAGGTTGGTATTCTTGCGAACAACTTCGATGTTATGGCGGATGCACTGGAAGCGCGCATCAACGAAGCGCAGGCAGCGCAGGCCGAAGCGCAGCGTCTCCAGCGCATCGAAGCCGAGCGTCGCACGGCGCTCGAACGCAGCGTGGCTGAATATCTGGCATTCGTTCAACGTGTTGCAAGCGGCGATCTCTCGCGCACGCTCCACATTGATCGCAGTGATGCCCTGGGTCAATTAGGCGAAGGTCTCAACCAGATGATTGAAAGTCTGCGCAGCATGCATCGCCAGTCACAAGAAGCCGCAAATGCTATCGCAACAGCGGCTGCCCAGATTCTGGCGACGACCACCCAGCAGGCAGCAGCAGCCAATGAACAATCTACAGCCGTAACACAGACCATGGCAGCGCTCGACGAGGTGCGCGCCATTGCGCGCCAGACAGCCGATCAGGCCAATCATATCGCGCACGATGCACAGTCGGCGCTGACCGTCGCCCAACAGGGGATCGCCATCGTGGAAGAGACCGTGCACAGCATGACCGATATTCGACAGCGCGTTGAGGGGATTGCGCAGACGATTCTGTCGCTTGCCAGTCAGGCGCAGACCATTAACACCATCACCGGCACGGTCTCTGAACTTGCCGATCAGTCCAATCTGCTTGCGCTCAATGCTGCGATCGAAGCAGCGCGCGCCGGTGAACAGGGACGGAGTTTCTCGGTTGTTGCGCAACAGGTGCGCGATCTGGCGGAACGCAGCAAACAGGCGACGGTGCAGGTGCGCTCGATCCTGGGAGACATCCAGAAGTCGACCAATGCGGCGGTGATGGTCACTGAGGAAGGCACGAAACGTGTGGACTCCGGCAGTCGTCTGGTCAGCCAGGCTGGCGACATCATCCACCGGATTGCCGGTGAGGTCGAGAACGGCGCGCAGGTCAATGTGCAGATGGCTGCCAGTGCCCGACAGGCAACCTCTGGGCTGGATCAAATCGGACAGGCGTTAGTGTCCATTCAGAGAGCCGCCAGCGAGACGCTGTCCAGCACGCGCCAGGCGGAACGCGCCGCACAGGATCTGAACACGCTCGCCCAGTCGCTTCAGCAGATGGTGACCAGATACCGGCTGTCATAGTCAGGTCTGGCGAACACGGGGCTGCATACGACGGCGCTCCTTCTGTACGTTCCTGTGTGTCGCCCTGACGACATGTATGCACCAGTGTGATGACTCCGCCCCGATGGTGTGCCGGCGCGATGGAGCATTAAGCGCATATTTGCATTTCAGATCGGAGATTGTCACGAACGATGTTCTGGCACGCTGTGACGCACGGCTGCGCGCAACGTGTTTATGAGAAATCCACTATTTGCTGCAGCGAATCAGGAGCGTAATGCTGCCATCTGGCGTTGAATGAACGCCTGGATTTCAGCGACAGTCGTGTTGCCGAGCGAAGACGCCGGGGCATCTGGCGGCAGTGCTAAGAGGGCGCGACTCAATCGCTCGTAAGCTCGTCGGGCATCGCCGGTGCGACCGGTTCGTTGAAGGATGACGGCAATTGCCAGGGAGGCGAGGTGAAGGGTGTGGTCGAGATAGATGGCGCGCCGATAGGCGGCGATTGCGTCATCGAATCGCTCCTGGTGCTCAAGAATCTGTCCGGTCAGCAGGTGGGCTTCGGCGCACAATGGTTGTCGTTCAATCATCGCGGTACACAGGCGCAAAGCGGTCTCCAGATCGCCGCGATCGGCAGCCTGGCGGGCTGCAGTGAGAGCATCCGCTTCGCCAGGCATGGGTTGCGGCGATGTTCCCTGATGTGAGGAGGGATGTCGCTCGCGTGCGACCAGTGCAGCACTGGCGTCAGTGGCTGGCGCACCACGAACAGATGCTGCAGAACGAGCGACCTCTGCATCGGAAGGAGCGGGCGTTGCTGTCGGTAATGGCGGGCGCGATGGCGACGACGCGATCAAAGGCGCAGGATGCTCGAACAGTGGTGCATGCAGCGGCTTGCGATAGATGACTGTGCCAGGGAAGTTGATGGTCTCGAACGCAGCGAAGAAATCGGAACGCGCTTCCGCGTGCCCGACGATCAGCCATCCGCCCGGTGTCAGGGCGTGGTACAGACGGCGCACGACCGTTCGGATGGTTTCATCGTCGAAATAGATCAACACATTGCGACACAGAATCACATCCTGCATACTGGTGCCGTTCATTACGGCAGGATATTCGTCTTCGACCAGATTCAGCCGGGCAAACAGCACCTGCTGACGAATACCGGAAGCAATCCGCCAGCGCGCATTACCGGTCTGTTCAAAATACCGCTCGCGCACAGCGGCGGGCGTCTCGCGAAATGACCAGGCGCCGTACACCCCGGCGCGCGCTCGTTCCAGGAACGTTGTGTTGATGTCGGTCGCCAGGATTGCAACCTGCCAGGACGGAGGATCAGGCAGCGTCTCACGGAGGAGGATCGCCAGCGAGTAGGGTTCTTCACCCGTCGCGCAACCGGCGCTCCAGAAGCGCAGTGATCGAATCGCGCCGCGTCGCTCGATAAGGTCGGGAATGACCCGGGTGCGCAATGCATCGAATTGTGCAGCATTCCGAAAGAAATAGGTTTCGCCGACGGTCACGCCCTCGATGAGAGTACGGAACACATGCTCATCAACGCTCGCAGCGGCATACAACGCTTCAAGCGATTGATGACCGGTGGTCGTCAGCACCGTGGTCAAATAGTGGTGCAGATCGTTGCGACGATGATCAGGAAAGAACAAACCGCTGCGGGTCAGCAGCAGGTCGCGAAATTGCTGATACAGTTCATCGCTCAACAGGGCGTGCATCAGGTCACCAGAGCCAGAATATGCGATGCAATATCATCAAGTGGCGCTACTTTCGCCACTGCCCCGGTTTCAACGGCGCTGCGCGGCATGCCATAGACGACACACGTCGCCTCGTCCTGGGCGATGGTCATCGCGCCTCGATCATACAACGCACGCAGACCGCGCGCGCCGTCGTCTCCCATGCCTGTCAGTATGACTCCGATTGCGCGCGCTCCGTAGACCTGGGCAACCGATTGAAACAACAGATCGGCAGATGGACAGTAACGTTCCTCAGCGTATGCCGGGCGTAACCCGACAACATCGCGCCTGGGCGTCAGCAGATGATGTCCATCTGGCGGCAGGTAGACACATCCGGGCATCAGACGCTCGCCGGCAGTTGCAATCCGCACGGTCAGGGGAGTGGTGCGCTGCAGCCAGTCCTGCAACGCGGGGACAAAATCGCGCGCAATATGTTGCGCCAGCAGGACTGGTAAAGGGAACTGTGCGCCCAACCCGATCAGGACATTCTGTACTGCCGCCGGTCCCCCCGTCGATGCGGCGATCGCCAGAATATGCGCACGGTCACGTACCTCGCGAGAGGATGCCAGACCTGCCTGGGTTATTGTCGGCGTCGGATGGATACGCGGCGCAAAGCGCGTGACTACTCGCACCCCCGCCATGATCCGCAGGGTATCGAGAAAAGTCTTGCTGTCAGTCGGATCGACGTGGCGTCCCCCTGGTTTGCGAATGACCGTCAATGCGCCCGCCGACAACGCTTCGATCGATTTCTGTTCGCCAGCGCTCGAGCTGATCAGCACAATCGGCGTCGGGCAGCGCTGCATAATCTCGCGTGTCGCCTCGAAGCCGTCCATCACCGGCAGGTGAATATCCATTGCGATCACATCCGGACGCAGGCGCAGGGTCTCCTTCACAGCCTGTCGTCCATTCTCAGCCACGCCAACCACAAGAAACGATCCGCTCGTCGTGAGCAGCTGAACAAGCAGCGCACGCTGACTGAGCGAGTCTTCGACCACCAGCACCCGAATCGGCGCTGCTGCAGCGTTCACGTTCCGATCCTTCGCAGTTCAGCAACGTCGAAAACCGGGCAGGAACGCTGGTCGAGATGGACAACCCCCAAAAAGAGCCTGCCAGCATAGTCGGTCTGGAGCAGATGCGTCGTCACAGGGTGGTGTGCCAGACCATACACCTCATCGACGAGCAACCCCAGCGCCGGGGTCTCAGCAGATTCGGGAACGGCGCCGATGATCACGATCTGACTGTTCAGATCATAGTGCGCCGACTCACCGACCAGACGTCGCCCGTCGAGAACCGGCAGATAGCGTCCGCTCAGATTGAGCAACCCGCATACTTCCGGTCGATGGTCAGGAAGGACGGTGAGCGTTGGCAGGCGCACAACCCGCAACGTTGCATCGAGCGGCAATGCATAGTCCTGTGCGCCAATCCGGCAGACGACCAGTGTCTGAAGCGTATCGGGAAGATGATCACTCATCGCTTTCATCAGGATTGAGCGCAAAAGCGCAGTGTTAAGTGCCCTGTATAGTGCTGGAAGGTCATTTCCGTGTTGCCCGCCAAACCCTCGACTTCGTGCCTGAGATGCGCCACATACTCGCCATCGCGCTGCATGTCGCGAGAATGACAGGTCACCTCGAGTGTACTTTTCCCACGATGAGAGAAAAGACGAAGGGTAAAATCGGCATTCCAGCGACGTTCGAGCGCTGCGCGGGCAATCTCGCTCACGACTGCCGTCATACGCGCCTGTGACGTCAGACAGAAGCCGGCTTTCCGAGCCATCTGCCGCACATTTTGTCGAACGAGCACGACATCATATCCTGATGCGATATGCACATTTTGGGTATCGGAAAGGGTCGGATGCGTCATAGACAGCCTCACGTCTGTTGCAGCACGCCCAGGGCGCGCAATGACTCAAGAAGATTGTGTTCAGCGAACGCATCCTTGGGAATGTAATCATCGGCGCCGACGTCGAGACCGGTCTGCGCGCTCCGGGCATCATCACGGTGCGTAAGCATGATGACCGGCGTCGATGCGGTTGCACCGTCCTGCTTGAGCTGCCGGCACAGGGCATATCCGTCCATCCCAGGAAGGTCAACGTCCAGAATGATGGCATCTGGAACATGAGTGCGGGCATATTCCAGTCCTTCGCATCCATCGCGTGCCACATCAACGCGCACACCGCAGCGCTGCAGCTGGAGCTGAAACCGCAGCGCCTGAGTCCGGCTGTCTTCGACGAGTAAAACGTATGGCGCCATGCTCTGCCTCCTCAAATCAGACGTGCAACGGTGTCGAGCAAGGTTTGCTGGTCGAATGTGCGCTTGATAATATAGGCATCTGCCCCCACAGCCACGCCGCGTTCGCGATGTTCCGGCGCATCGAGCGACGTCACCAGGACGACGGGCAGGTGTTTGAAACGATCGCTGGCGCGCAGTTTTTCGGTCAGTTCAAACCCGTTCAATCGCGGCATATCGACATCGCTGATCACAAGATCGCACCCGCCATTTGATGCCAGACTCCGCACCAGATCAAGCGCTTCGACCCCATCAGTCGCCAGATGCACGCGATACCCCGCCATTTCGAGAATATTCTTTTCCAGCATGCGCGTGGTCAGCGAGTCGTCGGCAACAACAATCTGTGGTGTCCGCTGCTGGACGCCAGCATCGACCGGCGATGCTGCAAGCGAGCGGCGGACTGCAGCAGCTGCCCGCACAATATCGACCGTATCCAGAATCGGCGCAACGATGCCATCGGGAAGAATGGCGGCGGCGGCAATAAACTGAACGCGCCTGAGCGGAAACGGGAGACGATGCACAACCAGTTCCTGCTCACCGACAATCTCGTCAACAACACAGGCGATCAGACGTTCGTTGCCACTCCCCAGCACAAGCGCCTGGCGTCGCCCTTTGCGGTCTGGAAAGAATGCTGCACCGCCGCCGGCGCCCGCCAGGTCTGCCAGATGCACCAGTGCAACCGGTCGTTGATCAACCAGCACGACTGTCCGGCCTTCGAGAGTGTGAACATCATCGGGCGTCACCGAAATGATGCGCTGGATCGACTCCAGCGGAATGGCGCATATCTGGGTTCCCAGTTTGAACAACAACCCATGTGAACTGGTCAATGACACCGGCACGGTCAGGAGAAACCGGCATCCCTGACCGGGCATGCTCTGCACCTGAATACGCCCTTGCATGCGCTCAATATGCGAATGCACAATATCGAGCCCGACGCCGCGACCGGAGAGATGACTGACGCTGGTGCGCGTTGAGAAGCCGGGCAGAAAGATCAGATGATGGATATCGCCCGGTCTGGCGTGATCAAGATCGGTGACGGTCAGCAATCCCAGCTCGAGCGCGCGACGACGAATCGCTTCATCGTCAAGACCTGCGCCATCATCGGCGACCTCAATCATCAACCAGTCACCCGTAACATGTGCTGCCACGTGCACCCGGCCGCGCGCAGGCTTGCCCTGCTGCTGTCGCGTTTTCGGGTCTTCAATGCCGTGATCGATGGCATTGCGCAGCAGATGGGTGAGCACATCACGCAGCACATCGAGCACCTGTCGATCCGCTTCTGCATTCCCGTCATCGAGCACAACATCGACTGCTTTGCCGGTGCTGTGGCTGACATCACGCGCAACCCGGCGCAACGATTGAAAGATGGTGTGCAGCGGCAGCATGCGGGTGCGCCGGATATGAGCGTGAAGGCGGTCGGTCACACTGGTGAGCAGCCCCTGATCAGCGTTCAGATCGTGCACAAACCTGCTCATCCATTGCTCAATATCGTCAATCAACTCAGCCGCCTGCACCAGTGCATCCGCCATGCTCTGCGCTTCCTGCTGATTGACCGTTGTTTGAAATGGCGCGAGAGCATCGAGTCGCCGCGTCGTGTCAGATTCAATCGAGTGATCGCCATTCTGCTGCGCGCGATGTCGAACGGCAACCGGGCGCATCTGACGCCAGCGACGCTTCCAGCGCGCCGGCATCCCGGCAATTTCCTGCGCCTGACGCAATCTTTCGCGAATGCGCATGGCGCCCGTCATGAGTTCGCCTACATCATTGAGCAGGGTATCGAGGACATCGACAGCAAGCCGAACGGTTGTCACATCGCCGCTGCCGGTCGGCGCACCGTCACGCGGGTGGAGCGACAGACCCGGAGATGCAGCAACACGAATGCCGGGCTCAGTGACGGTATCGTCAGCGGTGTGCTCAGGAAGCGTCGCATCGATCGTCGATAGCGTCAACACCGCGCGCAACCGGTCAACCATCACATCGACAATGTGCTCATCAACCGATTGACCGGCAGCCTGCCGCTCGACCAGGCGACCGATCACATCGAGTGCGACATAGATCGTATCGCACAGCGCCGGCACGATACGCGCGCGCTGCTGACGCACTGCAGCGAACAAATCCTCGATGGCGTGCGCGATCCGTTCGACCGCCGGCGCGCCGGCGGCGCGCGCGCCGCCTTTCAGGCTATGCGCAGCGCGAAAGAGGTGGTCGATCACCTCGCGACCGTCAGAACGATCAGGCTGCTGCTCGAACTCGAGCAGCAACGATGCGATGGCGGCGCGATGCTCCGCCTGTTCCTCACAAAAAGCGGCGAAGACCTGCGCCATAATCTCATCATCGTTCGCCATACCGTCACCTGTGCGCTACAACCGATACATCGCGATGGTTTTCTGCAGCGACTGCGCCAGCGTATGCAAATCCTGCGCGGCGCGCTCCGCCTGTCGGGTGCTTGCCAGTGTCTGAGTCGTCGCCTGCTGAATTGAGGTCATCGCCTGAGCGATCTGATCCATCCCCACCGTCTGCTGCTGAGCAGCGGCAGCCATCTGTGTATTTGCCTGAGCGCCGCTTTCGACTTCCTGAGACATCTGATGGATCACCTGACCGGCGCGAGTTGCCAGACTGACCCCCTGTTCCACGCCTTTCGTTCCTTCCTCGGTCACCATCACCGCCGCATTGGTGGCGCGCTGAATTTCATTCAAAATCTCACGCACCTGCACAGTCGCCGCTTTTGAGCGTTCTGCAAGATCACGCACGTGCTGCGCGACAACCGCGAAACTTTTGCCCTGCTCGCCAGCGCGCGCTGCTTCAATGGCGGCATTCAACGCCAGCAGGTTCGACTGATCCGCCAGTTCGGCAACCGTCGTCGTAATTGCGCCAATCGCCTGTGTTTGCTCAGCCAGTGACAGAATGGTTTGAGCGATGCTCTCGACCTTGTTCCGAATCTGCCCCATGCCGTGAACCGTTTCCTCAACCGATTTTGCACCCTGGCGCGCCATCTGCAACGCCGACTGACTGTCCTGCGCCACCTGTGCTGCCTGGCGCGCTGTTTGAAGCGCAATCGCCTTGACTTCCTCAATGGTCGTTGATGTTTGCGCAATCGCTGCCGACTGTTCGGTCGCTGACGCTGCCTGTTGAGTGGTCGCGGCCAGAATCTCGGCGGCGGCAGAGGCGATGGCGGCGTTTGCCTGCTGAATCTGGAGCGTCATTGTGTGCAGACTGGAGACCATCGCGTTCAATCCTTCGCCGAGCTGTCCAAGCGCTCCATTCTGACGCACATCGAGGCGCTGCGAGAGATCGCCTTCGGCAATGCGTTTGGTAAACGCCAGATACTCTGCGACCGTCTGCTCCAGCATCCGACGACTCTCAGATTCGGCCTGTCGCAGTTTCGCTTCAGCCTCGCGCGCCTCGGCTTCGGCTGCGCGGCTGGCGCGCAGATTGTCAACCATCTGATTGAACGCATCAGCCAGCATCCCTATCTCATCACCGGTGCGTATGCTGACAACCCGTGAGAGATCGCCCTGCGCTACGGCATTGGTCGCTTCTGTCAGGCGCACAATTGAACGCGCTATCATTGTTGACAGGGTGATGCCCACAATGGCTGATATCACCAGGGTCGCCACAAGCAACCCGGTGATTGTCGAACGCGAGTTCTGATATGCGTCCTGAACAGCGCGCGTCGCCTCCAGCGCCTGTCGATTATTTTCCTGCTCGAGTGCGGTCGTGTCCTGGTTAAGTTGATCAAACTGCGGTTTGAGATTGTTAAAGACCAGCAGTGCAGCCTGGTCGTCATCAGTACCGAAGACGCTGCTGTCTACAGTCCTGATATAGTCCGTCCAGTTTTCACGAATGCGGGTATGGAGTTCTCGCTCGATATCGGTGACGATGAAAGATTCATACTTCTGCAACAGATCGCTCATCTCGACTTCGAGATCGCGCCGCTCACTGTTAGTGCGGCTCAGTTGCTCCGGTCTGGGATCGGCGATGCGCACCGCTGCCAGACTCCGGTGACGATTGACAATCCGTCGCATGTCGCTGGCGGTGCGCGTGGCCGGGATGATGTTCTCACTCAGATGCAGCGCGCGACTGTTCATCTGCTCCATCTGATAGAGCGCAAGAACGCCCAAAACGACCATGAGCAGCAGGGTAAGACCAGAAGCGGTCAGCAGTTTCAGGCGAACCGAGAGTTTCATAGCGTCCTCGCTCTGCACCCATGCATTGAATTGGCGATTCTGACGATACGGGTTCAGCGTCGATCGGCACAACGAGGTGAAGTACGGATGCCGCTGATTGTCTATGCGGCGGCGTGATACTCGACGATCAGGCGCGGATCGGCGAGCAGTCCGGTCGGATCGATCACGAGGGAGAGATCACGATCCACTCCGCGCACCCAGGGAACGGCAGTGTGTGTCGCCCCATCGGGCGTCGGACTGAGACTGAGCGGGTCTGTGGTCATCCCAAGAATGCAGTCGGTCAGTAACGCGATCTCGTTCCCTCCGCCCTCCAGCACGATCAGAAACGATCCGGGCAGTGGGGGGTGCGCCGGCAGATCGAGCAGCGGGCGAATGTCGATAAGCGTCAGCAACCGACCGTGCACATTGACCAGTCCACTGATGAACGGAGGCGCGCCAAACAACGGCGAGAATGCTCTGAGCGGCTGTATCTCGCGCGCGTGGCGCGCCGAAAGCGCATAACGACCGTCGCCAAGACGAAACCGGATTGTAAGTTCACTGCCGACGTCCGTGTCGGCGACACTGAGTGTCGCCAGTGCGCGAGCGCGTTCATCCAGGATCGCTCGTCGTTGGGGTTGTGATTGGAAGTCTCGAAGATCGCTGGTATCCATTGTTCTGCACCTGCTTCGTTGCATTAGCAGCCAACGCTGGCTTGTTTATCGCGCAGAACATATCACAAAAAGTAGTCGAACGGATGAACATTTTGGTTGCAGAACGTGATCATGTTCACAACCGATTGCCTTCATCATAGGTGAACCATCAGGCGGTTTGGGTCACACACTGCCCAGAGAATCTGGCGACAGCCCATCAACGTCAACGCCCCGGCTTGCTTTGCGAAGGACGCCGTTTGACTGCCTCTCGCGTCAGTTGTCGTTTTTCCGTTGACAGTTAAGAGGCATTCACTTGTTTTTTTGTGCATCTCTTCACTATAATCAGGCAACACCTTATCTCCGCGCTATCCGGAGTTCGGCACAGCCAGAACCTGACCAGACGGCAGCCGCCTGCTGTTGGGGAACTCATCATCTGCACGCTGGCGCGCGTCAGCGTCGCTGAACACGATATCGTTGCCTTAGAGAGGATTGTTATGACCTCCGCGATCGATGGTCATCCCCTCAACGGCGCGCGCCGCGCCGGGGTCGAGCAGTTGCTCGATCGTCTCAACGAACCCCGCACGCTCGACGCATTGAATCGCCTTCTCGATCACGCTGAGTTGCTGGCATTCTCCGCTGCATCGCTCGATGGGCTTGTGCGCCGCAGTGAGGTCATTGTTGAGAATGTGACATCGACCGTTGCCGAGGTGCGCGAGGCGTTGCCATCGGCGCCCGAGATCGACACAGCCGCGCTGGCTCGCCTGCTGCACGATTTGCCGCGGGTGCTCGAATTGACCAATCGCCTCACGGCGCTGACGACGACGCCGGAGTTCGAGGCGCTGTTGAACCTCCTCAGCAACCCTGCAACCATGACGTCGCTTCAGCGCCTGCTGCAGCATGCTGAATTGCTTGCCTACCTGGTCGAGGCGCTCGATGCGCTCATTCGCCGCAGTGATACGATGGTGGACAGCATTAACGTCCTGTTGCGCGATATTGCCGCCGGTACGCCCGGCGCCAGCGAAAGTCTGCTCACCCTGATCGAAATGCTGCACCGCCACCGTGACTATGTCCCGCGGTTGATCGCGGTTGTGCCGCAGTTTACCGAACTGGTCGAGCAGATCGGGCCATTCGTCGCCTCCGAAGAATTCCGGACGCTGCTGACATCCGGCGTTTTTTCTCCCGATACTGTCACGCTGGTGGGGCAGGCCGGCGATGCCTTTGTCGCAACCTATCATGAAGACCGTCAGGCGCAGCGGAAACTCGGACCGGTCGGTCTTGTCCGCGCGCTCTACGATCCGGATGTTCAGCGCGTTGCCGCGCTGCTGGTCGATTTTGCGCGGCGCTTCGGCAAGTCGCTGAACGGCAGTTCGAGAAAGGGAATTGCGCATGACAACGCCGCGACTCCTTGAAATTCGCCAGGGTGTCCTCAGCAAGAACGACCGTCTGGCTGCCGAATTGCGGCAGCGCTTTACTGCAGCTGGCGTCTTTGTGGTCAACCTGCTCTCCAGCCCTGGCGCCGGCAAGACTCGCCTGCTCGAAGAGACATTGCGCCGCATGCGGCAGCGCGATCTGCGCGTGGCTGCCCTGGTGGGCGACCTGGCGACCGATAACGACGCACAGCGCCTGGCGCGCAGCGGCGCGCCGGTGCGCCAGATTCAAACCGGCGATATGTGCCACCTGGAAGCGCATCTGATCGAACGCTACCTGGAAGGGTGGAACCTGGACGATCTCGATTTCCTGTTCATCGAAAATGTCGGCAACCTCGTCTGTCCGACCGGGTACGACCTGGGTGAGGCGGCGCGCGCGGTGCTCCTGTCGGTCACCGAGGGCGAGGATAAGCCGTTGAAATATCCCGGCGCATTCGTATCGGCGGATTGCGTTGTGGTCACCAAGGTCGATCTGGCGGAGGCGGTCGAGGTCGATGTGCGCGCGGTCGAAGCGAATATTGCCTCAGTTCACCCCGGCGTGCCGGTTCTGTACACCTCAGCGCGCACCGGCGCCGGGCTGGACGACTGGATCGCCTGGCTCGACGCGCGGCGCTCTGCCGCACAGACAACAGTGGACACCCTGTCTCCCGGTTCGTGAACGCACACAACACTGGAAGGAGCATGTGACCGTATGGCAACATTGTTATGGTTCCAGGGCGGCGCCTGTAGCGGGAACACCATGTCGTTTCTCAATGCCGAGGAACCAACGGTCTGCGACCTGCTCACCGACTTCGGCATCGAGTTCCTCTGGCACCCATCGCTCGGCATGGAACTCGGCGAGCAGGCGCAGGCGTTATTCCACGCGCTTGCGCGCGGTGAGAAACCACTGGACATCTTTGTGTTCGAGGGAACGGTCATTCGCGCACCGAATGGCACCGGACGCTACAACATGTTCGCCGAGCGCCCGATGCTCGAATGGGTGCAGATGCTTGCGCCGCAGGCGGGTATTGTGGTTGCCATCGGCGACTGCGCCTGCTGGGGCGGCATTCCGGCAGTCGAACCCAACCCGTCGGACTCGGTCGGCCTGCAGTTCCTCCGGCGCGAATTTGGCGGCTTTCTCGGCAAAGATTTTCGCTCGAAACTGGGATTGCCGGTGATCAACATTCCCGGATGCCCGGCACATCCCGACTGGATCACCCAGATCGTTGTTGCGCTGGCAACCGGACGCGCAGGCGACCTGGCGCTCGATGAACTCAATCGTCCGAAGACTTTCTTCACCAGTTTCACTCAAACCGGCTGCACCCGCAATCAGTACTTCGAGTACAAGCAATCGACGATGGAGTTCGGGCAGGGCACACGCAAAGGGTGTCTGTTCTACGAGTTCGGCTGTCGCGGACCGATGACCCGCTCGCCGTGCAACCGCATCCTCTGGAATCGCCAGTCGAGCAAGACGCGCGCCGGTATGCCCTGCACCGGATGCACCGAGCCGGAATTCCCATTCTTCGATCTTGCACCCGGCACAGTGTTCAAGACCCAAAAGATCAGCGGCACGATCCCGAAAGACATGCCCGCCGGTCTCGACCCGATCAGTTACATGGGGCTGGCTGCCGCCGCGCGCGTCGCTGCGCCTCAGTGGTCAAAAGAAGATATGTTCGTCGTTTAGACACATCGTTTCTGAGGAGAGCGCAATGACTGCGACGATCAGCACAAAACGCATGGACCTCCACGTGAGCCCGCTGGGACGGGTGGAAGGCGACCTCGATCTGCGGGTCACCGTTGAGGATGGCGTGGTGACGCAGGCATGGACGGAAGCCGGCATGTTCCGCGGCTTCGAGATGATTCTGAAGGGTAAAGATCCGCAGGCGGGGCTGATTGTGACCCCGCGTATCTGCGGCATTTGTGGCGGCAGCCACCTGTACAAATCCGCCTTTGCGCTGGATGTCGCCTGGCGCACCGAACTGCCGCCGAATGCGCTGCTGGTGCGCAATATTGCGCAGGCATGCGAGACGCTCCAGAGCGTGCCGCGCTGGTTCTATGCCCTGTTCGCCATCGATCTGACGAACCGGCGTTATGCGAAGGCAAAGGGGTACGACGAAGCCGTCCGACGCTTCGCGCCGCTGGTCGGTTCCTCGTATGAGCGCGGTGTGACGCTGTCGGCAAAACCGGTCGAAATCTACGCCATCTTTGGCGGGCAGTGGCCCCACTCCAGTTTCATGATCCCCGGCGGGGTGATGTGCGGTCCGACTCTCTCGGATGTCACCCGCTCGATTGCCATTCTTGAGGAATGGCGTCACAACTGGCTCGAATCGCAATTCCTCGGCTGTTCTGTCGACCGCTGGCTGGAGATTAAGACCTGGGACGATATGCTGGCGTGGGTCGATGAAAACGAGTCGCAGCACAATTCCGATCTGGGGTTCTTCCTGCGGTTTGGTCTGGAAGTCGGGCTGGACACGTTCGGCGCGGGGTGCGGCAACTACCTGGCGATGGGAACCTACCTGCATCCCCACAGGTACAACCGTCCAACCATCGAAGGACGCAATGCAGCACTCATCCAGCGTTCGGGCATCTATGCCAACGGGAAGCACTACGAGTTCGATCAGGCGCGGGTCCGCGAGGATCACAGCCACGCGTTCTACCAGGGAAGCGGGTTGCTGCACCCCTTCGAGGGGCGCACCGAGCCGATCGACCCGGCGGATGCCAAACGGCAGGGGAAATACACCTGGGCGAAAGCGCCGCGGTATGAGATCGATGGTCTCGGCTACGCGCCGCTCGAAGTCGGTCCGCTGGCGCGTCAGGTCGTTGCCGGAAAACCAGGCGAAGACTGGCAGGATGTCGATCCGCTCTTCTCTGACATTATTGCAAAGAAGGGACCGAGTGTCCTCGTGCGCGCGCTGGCGCGTCTCCATGAGGAAGCCAAACTGTACAAGAAAGTCCGTGAATGGCTCGGCGAGATCGACCTGCACGATCGCTTCTACATCAAACCGGTCGAATATGAGTCGGGCAGAGGGTTCGGCGCAACCGAAGCGGCGCGTGGCGCCCTTGCTGACTGGATCGTTCTGGAGAATGGCAAGATCGCCAATTATCAGATCATCACCCCCACTGCGTGGAATATCGGTCCGCGCGATAGCCTGGATGTCGATGGCCCAATGGAGCAGGCATACATCGGGACGACGATCCAGGACCCCAGCGATCCGGTCGAGCTGGGGCATGTCGCGCGCAGTTTCGACTCCTGCCTGGTCTGCACGGTTCACGCCTACGACGCGAAGACCGGCAAACAGATCGGCGTCTACCGAATTGGCGAGACGGGATAGATGGATACGCTGATCATCGGATGCGGCAATCTCTTGCGCGGCGATGACGGTGTGGGACCGATCCTCATCCGCCGACTGTGGGAAATTGGACTTCCGAAAGGGGTCCGTGTGGCGGACGGCGGAACGGCGGGGATGGATGTTGCATTCCAGATGCGTGGCGCGGATCGGGTGATCATTGTCGATGCCTGCCGCACCGGCGCGGCGCCCGGCACGCTCTACCGTGTGCCGGGTGAACAACTCGAGCGCCTGCCGCCGCCGGAAGGCATTAATCTGCACGCCTTCCGCTGGGACCATGCGCTGGCATTTGGTCGCTGGCTGCTGAAAGAAGCGTATCCGCGCGATATCACCGTCTTCCTGATTGAAGGCGAATGTTTCGATCACGGCGCGCCGCTGAGCCCGGCAGTTCAGGCGCGCATGGAAGAACTGGCGCAGTCGCTTGCTGCAACGCTCGATGCAACCGATGCTGTCTGTTGAACTCACCGAGCAGGGGTATCTGCATCTTCCCGCTGACCTGGCGCACCAGTACTTTCCGAACGATACGCTGGTGGCGCTGGTGCAGCAGGAAGAATTGTGGTTGCTGCCGACGCGCGGACCGGGCGCAGGAGGATTGTTGCTCAAACAGCGCAACCGGCAGGGAGATCGCAGCGTGCTCATCCGGCACATGCTGCCCCCCGACATCGTACCCGGGCAGCGACCGGCGCACTGGGACGATGAACGCGGCATGGTACGGGTTGCGCTCAAAAGTGAGGACCCTGGATAATGACGACGAGCGCACGATCGTGACATCCGAGCATGCATCCAGCCACGACACACCGCAGGGAGTCGCCACGCTCATCGGCTATGAGCAGGGGCAGTGGGTCGTCTACCTGGAGGTTGCCTTTCCCGACGGCGTGCGGCGTCATCGGATCAGTGTCCACCGCACCAGGCGATTGGCGGAGATTGCAGCCGATATGTATCGCCGTGGCGCTATGCGCGATGCCCCGTTTCGCGACGAAGGACGATAGGACGAGTATGAGCGCATTCCATCGATTGCTGCATCCACAACCGCTTGGCATCTTCCCGCTGCCTGCCGCCTACCTGGTCATCCCTGCCGCAAACGGCGGCGCCGACCTGTGCGCAGCGCTGCTCACCGGTCATGTGCCCGACGATGTGCCAGACCATCTGCGCTTCTACCTGCAGGCGCTTGCGGGTGATACCGATGGCGCCTGGCAGACGCTGGAAAACGACCCGTCGCCCGAAGCGCGCTACAACCGCTTCGTGCTGCGGAGCAACCCGGACGATTATGCCCGATTGCGTCGCACATTCGACGGCGAACTTGCCGCGCTGCTCGATCTTGTGGCGTATACAGCCGGTATCATCGACCAGCCGCCAGACCCGGAAGGATGCCACGGCGACGTTGCGGCGTGTCTGCTTGCGGCGCATGCAGCATACGCAATGGAGCGCAACCAGCGCGACGGCGCCTGCGCCATGTTGCAGCAGGCGGTTGCTGCAGTGAAAGACATGTCGCCCCTCTTCGCCGCACAGTTGCTTGGCGATCTGGCGGAAATGCAGGTGCTCGACGGCGACCCCGATGCTGCGATCCAGGCGCTTCGCGAGGCGCTGGCGTTGATCGGGCTGCAACGCCTGCCCGATGTGCGCGCGCACCTGGTATTGCGTCTGGGCATGCTCTACCAGGAATGCGCCGAAGGGCGTCGCACCATGCTCCTCGAGGCAAGCAAATGCTACCAGGACGCGCTGCGCTTCTACACGCGCGAGACGGCGCCCGAACTCTATGCGCTGGCGCAGAACAATCTGGCGCTCGTCTATCTGGCGATGCCTCTGACCGAAGCCAGTGATCAGTTGCGCAAAGGAATCGCTGTGCAGGCGCTACGTGAAGCGCTGACCGTCTACAGGCGCGAGACGCATCCCAACATGTGGAGCCGCGCGCAACTCAACCTGGCGAACGCGCTTCAGTACCTGCCCTCGGCGAATCTGCACGACCACCTGGTGGAAGCGGTCGGGTTGTACGATGAACTGCTGGCAACCCGCGATCCGCATCACGATCCGGCGGGATATGCCCGCATTCTCGCCAATCAGGGCAACGCTCTGGCGCATCTGGGCAACCTGACGCGGGCGCGGCAGCAGTTGCACGAAGCGCGGCGTCTGTTTGCCGCCTGCAACGACACAGACGCACTGACGGGCATCGATGAGGTATTGCAGGAAATTGATCGGCTGGAAGCCGCCTTTGGCACAGAGGACGGTCATGGAAGCGTATCAGCGCCAGCAGTTTGATTTTGTACTCGGCATCGCCATCGAACGGTTCGTAGACCGGATCATTCACCGTTGCGGCAGCCACGAGGCGGCGCTTACCCGGTTGCGCGCCGATCCGCAGGGCGAAGGGGTCTGGCTCGATGCTTTCGTGCAGGCATTCATGCGCGATGTCCTCCTCGATAACCCGGCAGGCGCGTGTTTTGTGCTGCAGGCGCTCGAACGACGCCAGATCGCAGCGCCGCAACCGGGCACGGTCGGAACAATGCTCGAACAGATGGCGCTGCGCGCATTCGCTGATCTGCTTGCCGCCAAAGCCGAAGAGGCGCTGGAACTGTCAGGCGTTATCGAGGAAGAATCGTAAGGTCTGGAATGTGAGCAGTGGCTATGGCTCCAACACACAACGGCGTCGATCACGTGTCACTCGACGCGCTGGAACAGCTGGCATCGCAGATCGACCAGGCAGCAGCGGCAGTCAACAAACTGGAAGGAGAGGCGCGTGATAGCGCCCTCGAACTGCAACGCGCCATCGAAGCGTTCCACAAAGAGGCGCTCACCCGCATCGTGCGCCGTCTGAAGGACGACCCACGCGGCAAAGAGTTGCTCTTCGAACTGGTCGATGATCCGCTTGTCTACGCGCTCTTCGTGCGGCACGAGATCGTGCGTCCACCGATAGCCGTGCGCGTTGCGCGCGTGCTCGACGCTGCCCGTCCATACCTCCGCTCCCACGGCGGCGATGTCGAACTGGTCGAGGTGCGTGACAATGTGGTCTCCATTCGCCTCCATGGGAGTTGCAACGGATGCTCGTTGTCAGCAGTGACGCTGCGCAACGAAATTGAAGAAGCGCTGCGCGCCAGTGTTCCTGAGATTATCGGGGTGCAGGTTGTCGCTGCCGAACCGGGACCGGCGCTGATTATGCCAGAACATATCGGCGTGCGCGACCGTCTGTCGGGATGGGTCAGCGGCCCGGCGGTCGAAGAGGTTCCTCCTGGCACGATGCACTGCCTGAAAACCAGCCAGGCGGATGTTCTGATCATCAACCTTGACGGCCGATTGAGCGCTTTCCGAAACGCCTGCGCGCACCAGGGGCTTCCACTCGACAAAGGGTTGCTCGATCCACAGGCCGGTACAATCACCTGCCCGTGGCACGGCTTTTGCTATGATGCCGGCAGCGGGGAATGCCTGACAGCGCCGCAGGCGCAACTCGAGCCGTTCCCGCTGCGCGTCGAACAGGGGCGCATCTGGGTGCGCCCAACCGAAGGATAGGAGGAGCGCAATGGCGCGCCCACTCGTCTGGATCGGTGCGTACTCTCCCGGTGCGCTCACGCTGCCCCCTGCCAACCCGACACCGTCGCACCTCTACGCGCCGCGCGGCGTCTACCTCGACGATCGGACGCTGATTGTCGCCGATTCGGGCAATCATCGCGTGCTCATCTGGCACGACATTCCCGACCGTGACGGGCAACCGGCTGATGTTGCGCTCGGTCAACCCGATTTCTTCTCCGAAGGACCACAGGCTGCCGGTCGCGGTCCGCGATATGGGATGTACCTGCCAACCGGCGTGATCGTCGTCGAGCAACGGCTCTACGTCGCCGATTCCTGGAACCATCGCATTCTGGTGTGGAACCGTATTCCAGAAGCGACGAATACGCCGCCGAATCGTGTCATCGGGCAGGCAGACCTGGACGGATGCGAACCGAACCGTGGCGGCGCCGTGACCGGGCGCGGCTTCTACTGGCCCTACGGCATCGGATGGGTTGCGGGTCGGTTCTATGTCGCCGATACCGGCAACCGTCGCGTCCTCGGCTGGAACGGTGTCCCCGAAGACCGCCAGCCGCCCGACCTGGTGCTGGGGCAGAACGACGAGTTCGACCACGCCGAAAATCGCGGCGACTCGCCCTCAGCGCATTCGTTCCGCTGGCCCCACGCGATTGCCGGTGACGACACGACTCTGTACGTCGCCGATGCGGGCAACCATCGGGTGTCTGGCTGGACACCGCTTCCCGAACGAGATACCCCGGCATGTCTGGTTCTCGGGCAGCGCGATATGCACAGCGCCCGCGAAATGCCGCATATGCCGCCGGGACCGTCCGTACTCCGGTTTCCCTACGCAGTCGCGTGCGCCGCAGGGCGCCTGATCGTCGCCGATACCGCTAACAACCGGGTGCTGGTGTGGTCTGCCCTGCCGCGTGAGGGCGCATTCCTGCCCGCCGATATGGTCATCGGGCAGCCGGATTTTGCCGGCAACGGCGAAAACCGCTGGCAGTCGGTCGAACACGATACCCTCTGCTGGCCCTACGGCATATCGTGTCGCAACAACCGGCTGGCAATTGCCGATTCGGGCAATAATCGTGTTATGATATGGGACATCAGCGCCTGACGCCTGTCTCCGCAACAGCACATCGACCCGCCATCCCGATTGAGTCACCGCGTGAAAGGACATCGCCATGTGTCTCGGCATTCCTGGTCAGATCAAAGAAATCTATGAAATGAACGGCATTCGTATGGGCAAAGTCGATTTCAACGGGATTGTCAAGGAGGTCTGCCTGGCATATCTGCCGGAGATCGACGTTGGCGACTACACCATCGTGCATGTGGGGTTTGCTATCACGCGCCTCGATGAGCAATCGGCGTTGGAGACCCTGGCGCTGTTCCAGAGCATTGGCTTACTCGACGAAGAATTGCGCACCGATGCGGCGGAGGAGGAAGCAGCAGCATGAAGTACCTCGACGAGTATCGCGACCCGGAACTGGCGCAGCGATTGTTCGCCGAAATTCGCCGAATTACGACGCGCCACTGGGCGATCATGGAAGTGTGTGGCGGGCAAACGCATTCGATCATTCGTAATGGAATCGACCAGTTGCTGCCGGACGAAATCGAGCTCATTCACGGACCCGGATGCCCGGTATGTGTGACGCCGCTGGAGATTATCGACAAAGCGCTGGCTATTGCTTCCCGTCCCGAGGTCATCTTTTGCTCGTTCGGCGATATGCTGCGCGTGCCGGGCAGCGCAAAAGACCTGTTCCGCATCAAGAGTGAAGGCGGCGATGTGCGCATTGTCTACTCGCCGCTCGATGCCGTGCGCCTGGCGCAGCAGCACCCCGATCGCGAGGTCGTCTTCTTTGGCATCGGATTCGAGACCACTGCACCGGCGAACGCCATGGCAGTGCTCCAGGCGCACCGCCTGGGGCTGCGCAATTTCTCGATGCTCGTATCGCACGTCCTGGTGCCGCCAGCTATCGCCGCCATCATGGAGTCGCCAACCAACCGCGTCCAGGGGTTTCTGGCAGCCGGGCATGTCTGCAGTGTCATGGGCACCTGGCAGTACCAGCCGCTCGTCGAGCGGTACCGTGTCCCGATTGTGGTCACCGGGTTCGAGCCGCTCGATGTCCTGGAAGGGATTCGCCGCGTCGTGCTGCAACTGGAAGCGGGACGCGCCGAACTCGACAACGCCTACGAACGCGCCGTGCGGCCGGAAGGGAACGTCGCAGCGCAACAGGTGCTCGCCGAAGTCTTCGAGGTAACCGATCGCGCCTGGCGCGGCATCGGGGTCATCCCCCAAAGCGGCTGGCGCCTCCGTGATGCTTACCGTGCCTACGACGCCGAGGCGCGCTTTGCTGTCGGCGACATCCAGACCCGCGAGTCGCCGATCTGTCGGAGCGGTGAGGTGCTGCAGGGCATGCTCAAGCCCAACCAGTGCCCGGCCTTCGGCAAAGCATGCACCCCGCGCACCCCGCTTGGCGCGACCATGGTCTCGAGCGAAGGGGCATGCGCTGCATACTATCAGTATGGACGTTTCATCAACGCTGAAGAGGTGGGAGTGGCGCGATGAGCGAAGGGCTGAACATCGAGGGATGGAGTTGTCCGCTCCCGTTGCGTGACCATCCAAATATCATCATGGGTCATGGCGGCGGCGGCAAACTGTCGGCAGAACTGGTCGAGCACCTGTTTCTGCCAGCATTTGCAGAAGCCGGCGCCGTCGATATGGGAGACGCAGCCCTGGTCGCCATTGGTGGAGCGCGTCTGGCATTTTCGACCGACTCGTTCGTGGTGCGGCCGCTATTCTTCCCTGGCGGCAACATTGGCGACCTGGCAGTCAACGGCACCATCAACGACATTGCCATGCGCGGCGCGCAGCCGCTCGTCCTGAGCGCCGGGTTCATCCTGGAAGAAGGAATGCCCCTCGATCAGCTGGCCGCCATTGCGCGCAGCATGGGCGCGGCTGCGCGCCGCGCCGGGGTTACGCTGGTCGCCGGTGATACCAAAGTCGTTGATCGCGGCCACGGCGACGGTGTCTACATTACCACCAGCGGGTTTGGCATCGTGCCGGAAGGGATCGATATCGGACCCACACGCGCCCAACCGGGAGATGTGATCCTCGTCAGCGGCAGCATCGGCGACCACGGCGTCGCCATTCTCAGCGTGCGCGAGGGACTCGAATTCGGCGCCACAATCGAGTCCGACACGGCGCCGCTCAATGGGCTGGTCGCCGAACTGCTGGATGAAACACGCACCATCCACGTCCTGCGCGACCCGACGCGCGGCGGCGTGGCATCGGCGCTGAATGAAATTGCACGCGCTTCCCAGGTGGGCATCGTCATCGACGAGCGCAAACTGCCGGTGCAGGCCGCCGTGCGCGCCGCGTGTGAACTCCTCGGCATGGACCCGCTCTACGTCGCCAACGAAGGCAAACTGATCGCCATCGTCCCGCCCGCTGATGCCGAACGGTTACTGGTGCGCATGCGGGCGCACCCGCTTGGGAAGCATGCCGCGATGATCGGTCACGTCACCGCCGACCATCCGGGACTGGTGGTGGCGCGCACCGGGATTGGCGGCACACGCATCGTCGATATGATGGTGGGCGAACAGTTGCCGCGGATTTGCTGACACCTTACTAAGGCATAGTATCATCAGTCGTGTCCCCAGATCTAAACGCGCTCGACGTTTCTTGTGACAAAAGTCACAGCATGGTTGGGTGACACTATGCTACACTTGCAACGACGGCATTGGAAAGCGCGGAGGAGACGTGAATGCACCGTCAGGCGCGCGTGTATGTCAAAACCGCCTTCGTTCAGTTGCTGATCAGTGTCATTGTTGGCGCACTACTGCTGATCAACGCCAGTTTGCCGCTCCATCCCCGTCTTGGGTTGTTGCTGCCCGTTTATTATCACCTGTTGATGGTCGGTTGGGCGACGCAGTTGATTGGCGGTGTGGCGCTCTGGATGTTTCCGGTGCGTTCGCGCGACCGTCCACGTGGCGACGAACGCACCGGCTGGATGGCGTATGGCGCTCTGAATGGAGGGTTGCTTCTGCGCGCAGTGGCGGAACCGGCGCACGCGATAACGCCACGCTCCTGGTCGGCGTGGGTGCTGGCAATCTCCGCTGTCCTCCAGGTATGCGGCGTCTGGTGTCTTATCATCGCACTCTGGCCCCGAGTTCGAGAGCGCCCAAAGATGAGTCGTTCAAGTATGGGGGGCGGCTGATGCCACGGGTCAGCGTCTTCATGATCCGCACGGCACTGATACACCTGGCATTGGGAGCACTGATCGGCGGTATTCTGCTGACAGACAAAGGGTTCCATCGCTGGCCCTGGTTCTGGACATTGCGCGCCGGGCATGTGCATCTGATGCTTCTGGGATGGACAGTCCAGTTTGCGTGTGGGGTGGCGTTCTGGATACTGCCGCGCCTGGACGCTGCCGGAACACGGGGTGCGCTGTGGCTTGCCTGGTTCTGTTACGGCGCACTCAACGCCAGCGTGCTGCTCGCAACGCTGTCAGCGCCGTTTGCCGGTCTTGTCGGACGCGAACGCACCGCCTGGATGTCGCCCGTTGCCGCCATCTTCTTCGTTGCAGGCATGGCGGCGTTCATTGTGCATGTGTGGCGACGCATCCGACCATGGGGTGCAGGTCCTGCCAGCGGAATATCCATTGGGAATCATAGCGGTTCTACGTGAACACACGGCACGCAGTGCTGTTTCAAAGCGCGTCAGGACGCCGTGCAACGATGATCTGCAATTATTGCACCTGCTCAAAATGATATGGTATAGCGAGCGGGTCGATGAACAACGCTATTCCCCTGTGTGTCTTGCGTTGAGGGTTTCCAGTTCCCTTCAGGCTTAGCAGATGCATTCCGCCGTGCAGCACGAGAGATCATCAAGAAACATGCCGGCGCGCCGATAGATATCGAGCGGCGCCAGGTCGATGCCGAGCCGTGTTCCAATGGCCTGCGCAACAACAGCGAAGCGCTGACGGAACTTGTAGATGAAGCAGAAAATAATGTCGCCGTGACGCACCTGTGGTCCTGCAAGAAACAGACCGGGTGTGCGCGTCGACTCGTCTTCGTCAGTCAGCAGGGCATACCCGTCGTCTGCGTGCCAGTCGAAAAGATCACGCACCAGGGAAAGGCTGCTGTCGAACCCGGTTGCAAGCAATGGTGGAAAACGACTCTCCCATACGCGCCCATCATCGACGATTACGGCAAACATATGCGCTCGACGATCAACGCGCACAACGGATACCCCGCCGACCAGACGAATGCGTTGCGCAGACAATGCTTCAACCAGTCGCTGCTGTGTGTATGGCGATAGCACGCGGCTCGGATCGCTGCTGTGGTAATCCCAGATACCCAGTCGATCGAGTACATACGTTGGCGTGTGGAGATTGCTCAGATGAATTGCGGCATCGATTCCGCTTTCATATCCGCCGATGATGATTCGTTCTTGACCTGCTACATCGCGCCAGGATGCGATGGCGCTCGTGTGCAGACAATACTCTGCACCAGGAAAGGGTCGCACATTGGGATACTGGAATTCGCCAGCTGCCCACACAACGAATCGGCTCTCGATTACACCCGATGTGGTATGCAGACGAAATCCTTCATCGCCGCGCGGTTCGATCCACTGTACATCCACACCGGTGTGCACCGGCAGTTCATAGTGGATTGCAACGCTGCGCAGGTAGCGCGCGTACTCTGCACCGCCTGGATGCTCACAGCGCAGACTGTAGGCTGGCGATGTGTCAGGGGCGATAGCATTCAGATCGAGTAAACCAAAAGCATTGCCGGGAAAGGAAGGAGAGATAAAGCGCATCTCTTTGGGCCAGCGCAGGAACGATGCGCCGATCTCGTGACGTTCGAGCAGGACAAAGCGGTCTATTCCCAAATGGCGCAATACAACGCCAAAGCCAACCCCAGCGGCGCCAGCGCCGACAATTACAACATCATGTCGTGGCACAGTCAGACGATCCTTTCGTTTTGGTTTCATAAATGATAGTATTTATCAATGAAGTTGTCAACTGCATCTCGGTATGTGGTATGTGTGCGCTTCCTGGCGTACAGGCGTTTGACCCGCGTTTTCGGAGTGATGCATTCGCCGCGTCCCGCCGCCTTCGGGCGGCAGGCGACCGGCTAAAGCCGGTCGTACCCGTAGCACTGCTTTCAGGCGGTCACAACAGGCTAAAGCCTATCGTACCACCCTGTACCACTGCCTTCCGGCAGTGACGTGACAGGCTGACGCCTGTCGTACCACCGCGTATGTACACCGCCTTCCGGCGGTAAGTGACAGGCGACGCCGTACCGCTGCCTTCCGGCGGTGACGTGACAGGCTGAAACCTGTTGTACCGGTACCACCGCCTTCAGGCGGTGCAGGGCAGGCTGACGCCTGTCGTACCACCACGTATGTACCACCCCCTTCCGGCGGTGACGTGACAGGCTGACGCCTGTCGTGCTACCGCGTATGTGCCACCGCCTTATGAACATTCAACATGAAGTTCGGTATGGGCGCCAGCCGCGAAAACGTCGCTTTTCCCGAAGGGGAACAGCGTCAGCGCCCCGCAGGCGCGGGTTCAACCGCCAGCCAGGATAGACCGGATGGATTGGGTAATCTTCATCAGTCCGACGGTATCTCTGGTAGCCGAGAGCTTCAGCCCGACGGCATCAAGCGTATACCGATTTCATTTCTGACAGCCCATAATACGTGCGTCTGAAGATATGCCGTCGTCGTGCAACGATTGACAACCTCCCCGCCCATCCGCTAGACTCCGATTGCCCGAAACATTCTCCGCAGATATGCAATGGAGCAAACCTCTATGGACCTGAACGATTACGTGTTCGAGCCCAATCTGGCGCGCGCCACGACCATCCCGGCGCGCTGGTACGTCGATCCTGCCATGCTGGCGATTGAGGAGGAACGGATCTTCGGCCGCACATGGCAACTCGTCGGTCGCACCGAACAGGTGCGCAACCCTGGCGACTATTTCACATGTTCGGTGATCAATGAGCCGCTGGTGGTCACCTGCGACACTGCCGGAACCCTTCATGCCTTCTACAATGTCTGCCGTCATCGCGCCGGTTCAGTCGCAGAAGGGTGCGGCAACCGCAAAACGCTGCAGTGCAGCTACCACGCCTGGACGTATAACCTCGACGGAACGCTCCGTTCGACACCAGAGTTCGAGGGGGTGGAAAACTTCGACCGGGCAGATTACGGATTACGCCCGGTACAGGTGGATACGTGGGGACCGTTCGTGTTCGTAAACCTCGACTGGCAGGCGCCGCCGCTCCGTGAGGTGCTTGGCGCTATTCCTGAAGAGACAGCCAGTATGCCGCTGGCGCGTATGGGGTTCTACAGGCGGGTCGACTACGAGATTGCCTGCAACTGGAAGGTGTACGTCGATAACTATCTCGAAGGGTACCACATTCCCGTTGCTCACCCTGGTCTCTTCAAGGAAATCGACTACAAGCAGTATCGGGTCGAGACGTTCCGGTACTACTCGAAGCAACACGCGCCAATCCGCGAAAATCCCGACTCCCTCTACCGGCGTCACCTGGAAGAGGACGCACCGGCGCAGGCGCTCTACTACTGGGTCTTTCCCAACCTGATGCTCAATATCTACCCGGACAATCTCCAGATTAACATTATCCTGCCGCTTGGTCACGAGCGAACACTGACCATCTTCGAGTGGTACGTGCTCGATGTTGATCGTCCTGAGGTTGCGGAAGAGTTCCACCGTTCCTTCAAATTCAGCGATGTCGTGCAGAAGGAAGACATCGAGATTTGCGAGGCGGTGCAGAAGCGGTTGCGCTCGCGCGCCTACAATGTCGGACGTTTTTCGGTGCTGCGCGAGAATGGCGTGCACCACTTCCACGGACTGCTTGCCGAGTACCTGCAGCGCGCCTGATGGCGCTTCTACCCGAAGAGTGCATCGGTCGCCACATTCCAGCCGGGCACGACGATGCTGGGGATGACCGCCTGCCCGCGGTAGACATACTCAGCGCGGTAGACGGCGCCGTCGAGGGTCAGCAACTCGACGGTGCGATACCCCGGGTCGGCGATCCAGTACTCGCGCACGCCGGCGGCGGCGTACAGGTCGCGCTTCTCGCGCCGGTCGTAACTCGCGGTGCCGGGAGATGCCACTTCCACCACCAGGTCGGGCGGTCCGACGATGCGCTGAGGGGTGATTGTCGCCGCGCCGCCGTGCAACAGCACCACCACGTCGGGCTGGACGACCGTGGTCGTGCTCAGTTCTACATCGATCGGCGCCGTGAACACCCGTCCACGCCCTGCAGTTTCGACGAATGTAAAGAGGTAGTGTGCAATACGCAGCGATGCTGCCTGATGGTCAGGAGCAGGTGCAGGCGCCATGCGCAACACTCCGTCAATCAGTTCATACCGCCGTCCATCGTCCGGTAGGCGCTCATACTCCGCCACCGTCCAGCGTCCGCCGGGAGGCGGCGGCAGATGGAAAACCGATCCTGCAACCGGAAGAACATCGATCGTCATAGGCGCTGCTTCAGTCTCGTCCTGATCATTCTGCACTACTCCGGCACACTGTGCCA
>FWWL01001129.1_pt1 | contig 66117 bp, 55 predicted proteins | sample 2228331 | NCBI WGS metagenome assembly FWWL01 (sample SAMEA103939775, study PRJEB20133) | metagenome
GGAACGGGGAACAGGGAAAGTGAAAAGTTAAAAGTTAAAAGTTAAAAGTTAAACGAAATATCACTATTCACTATTCACTATTCACTCTCCCTTCTGCACCAGAAGCCCCTCGGTTCCGAAAGCAGCCCACACCCCTTTGCCTTAACTAATAACTCACAAATAAAAGTGTTCACTAAAGTGTTCACTCATTCGAGTGTAAAGTTTACTTGCAATTGCTGGTAATTTATCAAAAAAGTGCTAGATTAAATATTGAAGCTAATTGATGAGCTTCCCTGGCAGATAGCACAGCGCGATGTCCATGTTTGTAATAGAAAAGAGGTAAAACACGCTGTTTAATTTTCCATCTGTCTCGTCAACCAAAAACAGTGCCCAACTTGAAGTCTGATACTTCCTCCTCTGGGAAAAAGGGAGCCATGCAAATTAGCCGGAAGTGGCAAAAGCAACTCCAGATTATATCCATTAAAAAGAGGCAGTCACTCAGCGAGTAGAGGCTGGGTGCTGTTTTTTTGTGCTGTTTTTTTGGATTAAGAGAAGGGAAGGAAAGAGGTAGAAATAGGGGCGATCGCCCTTTGATGCTCTGTCACATTAATTGGCTCAAAATTGAATAAAATTGAATATTTTGTGCAAAGTTGCTCCTAACTAATCACCAGATTGATAGGATAGTAATTAGCTCAGAGTCATGGCCAAAATGCGATCGCCGTAGTATATCGGCTAAAAAATGAACAAAATTAAGTATAATTATGGAGAAAATTAACAATGAATTTAGAGCAGGCAGTTTTAGATAAGTTGCAGACATTGCCCCCAGATAAGCAACAATAAGTTTTAAATTTTGCTGATTTTTTCAACCAAAAATAATTCCTAAAAAAATCAAAAAAGTGTTAGAAAATGTGGAAAAATTTAGCTACCAAGATTACGGAATAATAGCTTGCCCAAGCGAGAAAGGAAATGTGGGAAAATTTTCCCAGAGAGGATTTTTAATGACAGCCGTTGTCGCTGACATTTGCTATTTCTAATTTTGTGGTTCATTTGAGTTTCTTGGTAGCTTATTGGTGGCATTTTCTTTCGTTAAAGTTTCATTTGCTGACATAGACATTCTTCTAATCGATGCAATAAAGTTTCCACATCTTCTCCCACTTCTTGAAAACAAACCGGAGGCGGAGGTTCAATTTTAAACTGAATTAATTTAATTTGACCTTTGGCAATGCCAATCAGCAGCACTTCAGTTTCGGGATTATGATGATCCACAATTCCCATAATTTCTTGTAACTTATTATGGACATTCTGATTCAGAGTAGCGATCGCCTCTTTAGGACAAGAGACAAAATGGGGTCGAGGTTCTAGGTCAATGCCCAAAGTATCGTCACTTTTGCCCCATTCTTGCCACAAGCCCCAAGCAAGGGCAGCTAAATCTTTCTGATTCGTTTTGACAAAATTGGCTAGATGTTCTCGCCATTCATTGTCGGCGGGATTACCTTGAGGCTGAATAGATCCAAACATGATTCCTGATAGTTTTTAGTGAGTTGAGGATGAAATTACTGCTAAATTATTGCTATTTTATCAAACATTTCTGCTCTGTGGTTTCTGACCCCAGATTAACCAATCCAGATTAACCAATTTTGCTGACAAATTGCCAGTCCCTAGGTTTATTCAACCCCCCCTGAAAAAAGGGGGGAATTTCGAGATTAAACCTTAAATTTTTCTGTAATTCGCCGCATAGCCTCTTCTACATTTTCCCGGCTATTAAATGCGGAAATACGGAAATAACCCTCTCCCGCGGCGCCAAAACCAGACCCCGGAGTTCCCACCACATTCACCTGGGAAAGTAAGTGATCGAAGAACTCCCAACTGGATAAACCATTAGGAGTTTTCACCCAAACATAAGGGGCATTCACACCGCCATAAACTGTTAAGCCCGCAGCGGTTAATTTTTCACAAATTATTTTGGCATTTTCCATATAGAAACTGACCAAATTTTTCACTTGGGCTTGCCCGGCTTCGGAGTACACCGCTTCGGCTCCCCGCTGCACAATATAAGACACGCCATTAAATTTAGTAGATTGACGACGGTTCCACAGTTTATGTAGTTCTACTTTTGTCCCATCACTGGTTTTCGCAGTGAGGGTTTTCGGCACCACAGTAAAAGCGCAACGAGTTCCGGTAAATCCCGCATTTTTTGAGAAAGAACGAAACTCGATCGCGCAATCTCGTGCCCCTTCAATTTCATAAATCGAGTGGGGTAATGTGGGGTCAGTAATAAAGGCTTCGTAAGCCGCATCAAAGAAAATAATCGCATCATGGGATTTGGCATAATCCACCCATGCTTTTAAGTGGTCTTTGGTGGCAGTGGCGCCGGTGGGATTGTTGGGAAAACATAGATAGATTAAATCTACTTTTGCCGAGGGAATTTCGGCGGTAAAATTATTTTCAGCAGTGATGGGTAAATATAATAATCCTTCATATTGTCCCGACTCGGTAGCCTGCCCCGTATGACCGGCCATCACGTTGGTATCCACATAAACTGGATAGACCGGATCGGTGACGGCAATAGTGTTGTTGTCGCCAAAAATATCCAGGATATTTCCCGTATCGCATTTGGAACCATCAGAGATAAAAATTTCTGAGGCATCGATATCACATCCCCGGGCTTGGAAGTCTAATGCGGCAATTTTTTCCCGTAACCAAGAATAGCCTTGTTCGGGGCCGTAGCCTTTGAAAGTTGCCCGATCGCCCATATCTTTTACCGCTTGAATCATTGCGGTGCGGCAGGCTTCTGGTAATGGTTCAGTTACATCACCAATGCCCAATTTAATTATCGATGCCTGGGGATTTTCTTGGGCAAAAGCATTCACCCGACGGGCAATTTCGGGAAATAAGTAGCCCGCTTTTAGCTTGAGGTAGTTTTCGTTAACTGTTGCCATTTTTTAGCTGAAAATTAAACAATTAGAATTTTATTTTATCATAACTTGGCTAGTCATCAGCCAAAAAATCATAATTTTTTCCAGGTATTTGACTAAATCAAGTATCACCGTTCGCGCCCGCGCATTTTTATAGGGAATAACTCCTGACTGTTGTATGATGTTGAATGTTAGCGTTTTTCCGGGGATGATATGGCCAGAGTAATTGGTTTAATGAGTGGGACATCAGTAGATGGAATTGATGCCGCTTTAGTTGAGATTACGGGTGAGGAATTTGACCTAAAAATAGAACTACTTCAGGCCAAAACTTACTCCTATCCTACGGCACTTCAGTCAGAAATTTTAGCAGTTTGTGCAGGCGATCGCCGAGCGATGGCAGAATTTGCCGCCCTAGATGATGCGATCGCCCAAGTTTTTGCCCAAGCAGCGATCGCTATTCAAACCAATCAACCTGCTGCTGAATTGATCGGATCTCACGGACAAACGATTTACCATCGTCCTCCCGGAACCGCGATCGACCGGGGCAAAATTCCGGGGATTAATCCTCATGTCCCATTAGGTTATACTACACAACTTGGTCGCGGGGCATTGATTGCCCAGTTAACCGGAATTCCCACGGTGAGTAATTTTCGGGCAGCAGATATTGCCGCTGGAGGGCAAGGGGCGCCGTTGGTGACAAAAGTCGATGCTTGTTTAATCAGTGACGAGCAAAAATATCGTTGTATTCAAAATATCGGCGGCATTGGCAATGTGACTTATTTGCCCCCAAGAAATCAGGCAAAAATTAATCCAGCAATTAGTCCAGCAAATTGGCTAGAAAGCATCCAAGGATGGGATACTGGGCCGGGAAATAGTTTAATTAATTTGGCCGTCGAATATTTGACGGGAGGCGAGCAAACTTACGATCGCAATGGGGCATGGGCAGCCCAAGGAACGCCCCAATTGGACTTAGTAGAAACTTGGTTAAAGCAGCCATTTTTTCACCAAACTCCCCCGAAGTCTACGGGACGGGAATTGTTTGGAGTTGATTATTTTAACCAATGTTTATTTGCTGCCGGTGATTTAGCCCCAGCAGATTTATTAGCCACCATTACGGAATTAACCGTGATGTCAATTGTCCGGGGATATCGGCAGTTTTTGCCGGTGCAACCGGATGAGGTTTTTCTCTGTGGAGGTGGCAGTCATAATGATTATTTACGCCAACGGTTAGCCCAAGAATTAAAATTACCTGTATTGACCACCGATGACTTGGGTTTGAGTGCGGATTTTAAAGAGGCGATCGCGTTTGCCGTATTAGCTTATTGGCGAAAAATTGGCATTCCGGGAAATATTCCCACCTGTACCGGAGCCCGTAAACCGATGTTACTCGGTGAAATTAACTCTATTTAAAGGAAAGTAAAAAAAGAAAGTAAAAAATTAACGTTATAAACTGATGAATAATTAGCAACAATTAAGCAGCAAATCAGTAAGTAAATATTCAGTTACCCAAGGCCAGAAATGATAATTTTTATTCAGCTAATAATCGAGAATTTTTATTCTCAAGGCGACTTGACCTAACGGGAATTTCTATTTGAAAAGTTGTCCCAGAGCCAACTTCAGAAAAACACTCTAATTTACCCTGATGGTTTTCTACGATAATTTCATAGCTAATTGATAATCCTAATCCGGTGCCTTTGCCCACCGGTTTGGTCGTAAAAAATGGATCGAAAATTTTAGGTTTGATTTCGTCCGGGATGCCACAGCCATTGTCAGAGATAGAAATCAATACTGATGTAGCATTAACCCTGGGTGAGTTTTCTGGACAGCTTGTGGCATCTTCTGGCAAATTGGGCTCAAATTTACTCTCTGTAGTAATAGTAATTTTTGGCTGGAATTGCTCCGCAGAAATGTTGCTAATGTTGCTACTATTTAAAGCATCAATTGCATTCATTAAAATATTCATAAATACTTGGTTTAGCTGACTGGCATAGCATTCGACTAAAGGCAATTGACCATAATTTTTGCTCAATAAAATTTCCTGGCCATTTTTGGCGATTAAGCGATTTCTCAGTAAAATGAGGGTACTCTCGATTCCGGCATGAATATCGACTGGTTTGATTTGCGATTCATCTAAACGGGAAAAACTTCTCAGAGACAAGACAATCTGTTTAATCCGATCAGCCCCATTTTCAATTGATTTTAAGATATGAGGTAAATCTTCCGATAAAAAATCTAAATCTATTTCGTTGATTTTATCGGCAATTTCTGAATCAAATCTATCGGATTTTTCTTTAATTAAGTTGACTAATTCTAGTAAATCTGTGATATAATCTTTGGCATGATGAATATTTCCGTTGATGAAGCTGAGGGGGTTATTTATTTCATGGGCAACTCCAGCAACCATCAGACCTAAGCTAGACATTTTTTCAGTGTGAATTAGATGAGATTGGGTCTCTTGCAGCTTTTTTAGGGTTTTTTCCAGTTCTTGCATTTGTTGGTTAATTTGTCGTTCTCTAACTCGGAGTTGCTGGAGCATAAAATTAAATCCATCAGCGAGAGTCTTGACTTCATCATTACCGTCTAATTCAATATTATCGGAAAATTCACCATGAGCTAATTTTTGCGTGTAGTGGGTTAAAATTTGAATCCGATCGCTGATAAAACCGGTGACTAAAGTACCCACGATAATCGCGATCGCTCCCCCCACCAAGGAAAAAAGACCCACTGTAATCCAAAGGTTTTTTTTCAGATTTTCTAAATCATCGGTAGACTCAAGTAATACCAATTCTAAGGCAGAAGTATCTAGTCCAGAGACGAGAATTGTTTTGGCTAAATAAGTTTTTAAACCAATGTCGATCGCTTGAGGTAAGGCTCTAGCCTGTGGCGGTTGCCAGGAGATATTTTTCGCTGCTATTAATGTAGAGGAAATTAGCTGGCCGTTGTAAAAAGCGGCGATATTATCCTCGCTTCCCGCTCGGATTTGCTGCAAGAAGCGATCGCTCACTTTTACACCCAAAACCACCGCACCGATTAAATCATCTTGAACTTTTAAGGGGGCTACAGACACCAATATCTGGTGATTTTCTAAGTTTAAAACACTAGAAAAATAAGTTCCAGATAAGTATTTAACCAAGGTTTCTTGAGCGGACATTTGCTGTTGTAAAGGAGTTTCTCCTAAACTGACTAATTCTTCACCTTGGGAATTCAATACCTTAACTAAATCCAGTCCCAAGGTAAATCTTAAAGGCAGTAAATTTTTTAACAAAACCAAACTACTTTTGTCCTTTACGGAGGCAATAACTTGTTCATTTTGCACTAATAGTCTGGCTTGCAAATTGAGAAACTGCATTTCTTTTTCCATTTTACGCAAGACATCAGCCGCTTGTTTTTCTAAGTTTTTAGTATTGGACTTTTCTAGGCGATCAGTAAATAAGTAGCCTAAACCAATGGTGCCGAGGAGCCATAAACCTAAGCAGACAGAAACAAAAGGAATAATTATTTGTGTTCTCAGGGATAACTGAGAATAAATCGCTCTAATTTTCATGGCCAGATATTTCCCGTAAAAATCAATACTGAGCAAAAATAAGCACGACATTTGGAGTTTTCCAGTATGAGCTCCCATTTTAAATCATTATATTTTTATTTCAGCCAACAGTTATACCGAGCGGTGACTACGCTGACTAATTTAGATTAGCAATTATTTACCAGCTATTAATTATTAGCTATCATTTATCAGTTATTTATTAAAATCACTTTGGGCATTGCCCGCCCTAACCCGCCATAATTTTATTTATCTGGTAATCTGTTTTGCCTATGTAGCAAGAATTCTTAACACATACGCGGCACACATACGCGGCGGGTAAATTTTTGCCTACCGCTCTAGGATAAAATAAACGGATAAAATAAACGTAGAAAAAAAGTAGTAGCGCTTGCCCCAAGAGCCATCTCGCCTTCAACCCCTAAGTTATATAAACCAGCGGTAAGAGTAAAAAAATTTCAAGCCCTTGGCATATAACAATAAAGGGGCTAAATTCGCCACCAAGCAAATCGATTAACATTGCCAAATGCCCCATAAAAAAGACTAGCGGTGGCTGTGATTTGGTCTGACCCAGCCAGCCAAACTAATAGGCTAACTATGGCTAACTATGCTTAAAGCTATCAACACAATATTTGATTTGTACTTGATTTGAAAAATTTTTTAGCATATTTAGCATTGTATGGTGTGGTGGGCTTGCATTCCACCATCATATATGGTAGGGTAGGTAAATGTTTTTGCCCACCCTAAAGACAGTTGTTTAGCTAACAACAACCAGCCAACAACCAAAGCACCCCTACCCAAAGCATCCCCACCCAAAAACTAAGAACCAACAACTAAGAACCAACAACATTATATTGCTGCCAGGCTTGCCAAAAAATATAAAATGAGAGAGTCAGCAGCAAGGTATTAAAGGCAAAACTAACCGCGCGATCGCTTAATTTGGGTAAAAATCGGGTGCTAACTTGAGCGCCCAATAACCCACCCATGCCTAAGATTAAACCAGGAATCCATAACACATTACCTCGGAAAGCATGACCCGCAGTGGCAGAAATTGCCGTAATCACAATCACCCCTAAACTGGTTTGAATTGCTGTTTTAATCCTAGTATTTAATAGCAGGATTTGCAAGGGCACCATAATCACGCCGCCCCCGATACCGAATAACCCCGCTAATAACCCTGCTAAACTGCCGGTGAGGGAGCGCGAAAAAAATAAATAAATAAGGCTTTTTTTGGTAAACTCACCGCTGTTTTGGTTTGGGCTGTTTTGGTTTGGGCTATTTTGGTTAAGTTCTCCCTGGTTAAATTCTTGTTTGTTTAAGGCTTCACTTGCCGCTTTTTTGCGGGTGACTCGTTGCCGAAATTGAACTAAATATATATTCAGCAAAAGCAAACAACCAAAGGCAATTAATAAGGCATAAGGTGAAAAGCGATTCGCCAATTCTGCCCCAATTTGCGCCGTGACGATCGCTGGCAGTCCAATGCCAATCACTTGGCTAAAATTCAGATAGCCCATGCGCCAATTTTGCACTGTACCAGAGATGGCAGTGATGACAATAGATAAGCTACTGGTGGCGACCGCTTGCACCGGGGAATGCCCCAAGGAAACTAAAATTGGTACTAATACGGTGCCCCCACCAATGCCCAGAAATCCGGCAAGAATTCCGGCGAATAATCCGGCGGCAGTTAAACTTAATAAGGCGATCGCACTCATAATAATGTCTGTTGATAATTAAGCAAAAATGGGTTGATAATTGTCTGAATAGTTGGGTTAATAATTATTGAGTTAATATTATTGGGCTAATAATTGGGTTAATTGGGTTTAGATCGATAGTTTGGGCAAGATCGACTTAGGTAACATACCATGAACTCCTTTCTGGGGTCGATTTACCACCTGAGTAATGTGAAAATTCACCGCCAATAAACAAAATATACAGGCATCTTCGGCTTTGAAACCAAACCGGTCCACTAATAAGGCGATCGCTGCCCCAAAGCTTCTGCCAACGCACGATCCTTTCCCCAAGTTTCTCCCAAAGGCGCAGTTAGGGGCAAATCTCGGTGTAAATTTAGCTGAATCGTCCCATTGATCGACTTTTCAATCAATGACCATCCCCAATGGAAAATAACCTACCGGGCAGCGAAATCGGCAAAAAGACGCACGATCTTGCCTGCAAATAGCGATTGTCCAGGTTGCCTAGTCACCAGGGGTAACCGACGACCGATCAGTTTCCGCAGTCGCAACTCCCAAAATACCGAAAAAAGGTTGCAACGGAATCCGGATTTTAGACCCGATATTGCATCCGCAACCCTGCGCAAGCGGAAATTCTGCCTCAAATTTTTCTAAATCCAAAAGAATAAACTGTAGCTTAGATTCGGTAAACTTATAAAGTAAGGCCGCCAACCAACGCGAATCGCGTTAAACCCCATCGGCAGTCGAGGCGAAATTTTTTCTAATTTCACTTCGAGGACATCTCCGGGTTTTGCGTCACGCAGATAAATCGGTCCAGTTAATAAATGCAAGCCTGGCTCAACTTTCCTTTTAGCGGGTAAATGCTGGCAAATCTCGATGAATTCTAGGGTAAAAAACTCTGCCGGGGCTTGGTCATAAATATAGAATCCTGTATAGGTTTCTATATCAATCCTGTCCCCAGAATCAGTGATTAAAGCGGGTTATAGTCCGGGGGAAACCCCCAGATGAACCGTTTTCGGAGTAGCTTTGAGGATATGGTGGCTCATATAGTGGCTCATATGTGGCTCATATAATTTTATTTACATGCTGGCTATTTTAGCATAAGTTAGACGTTGACGCCATTGAGTTTAAATAGAGATTTTATCTATAATTCATTCAATTTGCTCAAAATCATTTATGGAAAATCAAGTAAAATTTAGCAAATATTTAATTATTGATGATAGTAAACATTTTAGAAAAATTATCAACATAATTTTAACTAAAAATCAAGAAAATATTCAGATTTTTGAAGCCGAAAATGGTAAAATCGGAGTGCAACTTGCTTTAAAACATTTACCAGATTTAGTCATTTGTGATATTGTGATGCCGGAACTGGACGGCTATGGCGTCCTCAAGGCTTTACGCGAACATCCCACAACTCAAGGCATCCCATTTATTTTCCTGTCATCCAGATCCGACAAAGCGGATCAACGTCATGGGATGGAATTGGGCGCCGATGATTACTTGACGAAACCTTTTACCAAGGAAGAGTTATTAGGAGCGATCGCCGCCCGGTTAAAAAAACATGAGCTATTTTATCGCCAATCCCAGAAAGAATTAGACGAATTACGGGATAACCTGACTCATTCACTACCCCACGAACTCCATACCCCACTCACCAGTATCTTAGGTCTTTCTAGAGTCATCTTGGATGCTTACAAGCTAGAAGATCCTAGGGTAGTTGACATGATTCAAATGATTCATGATTCGGCTCAAGGATTATATCGGTTAACCCAAAATTTTTTGCTCTATGCTGACTTGGAAATGCTCAGTAACAATCCAGAGCAATTAAAAGCAATGATCAGCTTTCAAGATTTTACTTTTACAGCAGAAATTATTACCAGAGTAGCTACCAGAAAAAGCGAAGAATACCACCGAGAAGCCGATTTAACTTTAACCATTAATCAGGATAAAATGATTAAAATATCGGCTCCCAAAATTGAAAAAATTTTAGAAGAGGTAATCGATAATGCTTTTAAATTTTCTCAACCCGGTACGGCAATTCAAATTCAGACCCATGTGGATGATATGTTTTGGCAAATTGATGTAACGGATTACGGCAAAGGTATGAGCTCATCAGAAATTCAGCGCATCGGTGCTTATGTCCAATTTCAGAGAAAACTCTATGAACAACAAGGGTCAGGCTTAGGTTTAATTATTGCCAAACGACTGACAGAATTATATGGCGGACAGTTAACGATTAGCAGTATTCCCAATCAACAAACAATGGTACGGATTTCTTTACCTTGGAAGTAGTTGTTAGTTGTTGGCTGGTTTTTGTTTGTTGGTGTTTGTTGGTGGTTGGGTAGGAATTATGCCTGTTGGTTGTTGTTTATTGGCTATCTAATAATGATTAGCTAATGATTAGCTAATAGCTATCATAGCTCATAACCGCCTCTGGCTGGCGTCAAATTATTCGGTAATTTCACCAACTAGCCCATCAATTCAACTTGAATTTAGATGTCCATAAACCATAAAAAAATCTCACGGTGGGAGAAAGGGAGCCAGCATAATTTTTACGCCTATTATCCTATTATTTCTAGAGAGGAAACCTTGATTTATATGAACCAAATTCGGGCATTTTTTCAGCCAAAAAATCGCTTTATTGGCCGCTATGAAACACAGGCAAGCGAGTCATAGTCTTCAGTAATGGTCAAATTTCCCCACCATTACCGGAGAAAAACTCACCCTAGAACAACTGGTTAGAATTGGGTAGAATAATTAGCATAAGTATTTAGTAGGGTTTTAGTAGGGTGGTTGAGTAGGGTGGGCAAAAGGGTGGGCAAAATAATCAGCCGACCAGATCATATATCATCGGGGAATTTTGCCCACCCGACCAAGGCTTACCTCTTGCCTCGCTTCGGGGCTTTTGACAGCCTTCCGAATAACTTCGGTTTGAGAGAAAATTGGTGAAATTTACACAAAGTGTGCCAATATATAAATAAAATTTTGCCAAACGGGCTCATGAAAATTCTGGTACTGAGTTGGGAGTTTCCACCAAGAATTGTCGGGGGGATTGCTCGCCATGTGGCGGAGTTATATCCAGAGTTGGTCAAACTAGGACATGAAATCTATTTGATTACCGTGGAGTTCGGCCAAGCACCTGCTTATGAGGTGGTGGAAGGCATCCATGTGCATCGCGTACCCGTGCCATCCGGTCACGACTTTTTCCATTGGGTGGCAAATATGAACGAAAGCATGGGAGCGTTGGGAGGCAAGCTGCTACGAGAGTCGGATTCTTTCGATCTGATTCATGCCCATGATTGGCTGGTATCCGATGCGGCGATCGCGCTCAAGCATCACTTTAAACTCCCGTTAATTGCCACCATTCATGCCACGGAATATGGACGATACAATGGGTTGCATAACCAGACTCACTATTATATCCACGGAAAAGAAGCGCACTTAGCCCATGAGGCATGGCGGATTATCGTCTGTAGTAACTACATGCGACGCGAAATGCAGCGGGCATTTCAGAGTCCTTGGGATAAAATTGATGTGATCTATAATGGGATTCGGCCTGAGAAAAAACCCAAATGGCACGAGTTCGACGCTTGGGATTTCCGCCGCCGCTTTGCCAGCGATGACCAAAAAATTGTCTATTATGTGGGACGCATAACCCATGAAAAAGGCATCTCAGTGTTACTCAATGCGGCGCCGCAAGTCTTATGGGAAATGAGCGGCAAGGTCAAATTTGTGATCGTCGGTGGTGGCAATACCGATGGCTTAAAATTTCTTGCCTGGAATCTGGGAATTTGGGAACACTGTTATTTCACCGGATTTATGTCCGATGATGACTTGCACAAATTCCAGACAGTAGCCAATTGTGCGGTTTTTCCCAGTTTGTACGAACCTTTTGGGATTGTCGCCCTGGAAAGTTTCGCGGCAATGGTACCCGTGGTCGTTTCCAATACTGGGGGTTTACCAGAGGTAGTCCAACATGGGAAAACTGGCATTGTGACTGAGGTAGGTAATCCTGATTCTTTGGCTAAGGGAATTTTGGAAGTGCTGAAAAATCCGGGATACCGTCAGTGGTTGGTTAATAATGCTTATGCGGATTTAGAGTGGCGCTTTAACTGGTCAAAACTCGCTACTCAAACGGAAAAAGTTTATCAGCAAGTGGTAGCAGAGCGAGCGCAGGTCGAATGGTAATTAGTATGATTAATGATTAATTATTAATTTCTATTAACTCCTAATTTTAGCTGATTAAATATTAATTACTTTTGGTTGTTAATTATTATTTATAAGCTTTTATTTATTAGCTGATTTATTTTATTAGCTGATTTATTGCTGATTCGTTGTTGGTTATTCGCGCTGGCGCGATAGCTCCAAATAGTAGATCCAAATAACCGAAAAATCACCAATCAAATAATCAATAATTAGTCACAAAATAATTTCGGTACGGGCTTTTAGGTTGAGGATTAATGACAAAAAATATGCAATCAGAAATTTCTATTGGCACTGTTCTACAAAATCGATACAGAATCATTCGTACACTAGGTCAAGGTGGGTTTGGTCGGACTTACCTGGCGGAAAATCAGCGACGGTTCAATGAACTTTGCGCTTTAAAAGAATTTATTCCCCCCCAAGGGGATGAGCTCGCTTTACAAAAAGCCCAGGAACTTTTTCTGCGAGAAGCGGCAACTTTATATCAAATCGCTCATCCTCAAATCCCCAAGTTTCGAGAAACTTTTGCAGCAGATGGCCGCTTATTTTTGGTACAAGATTATGTAGCCGGTAAAACTTATGCAAATTTGCTAGAAGAAAAAAAACAGGCGGGAGAAAAATTCTCAGAAGCAGAAGTTTTCACCCTGATGGAGCAGCTGTTGCCCGTGTTAGATTATCTTCACAAGAAAGGAATTATTCACCGAGATATTTCTCCAGAAAATATTATTTGTCGAGAAAGCGATCGCCTGCCAATTTTAATTGACTTTGGGGTGGTCAAAGCATTAGTAAATCAGATGCAATTAACCGATAGCACACGCCTCCGTACCGCCGTGGGAAAAATTGGCTATGCCCCCAGCGAACAAATCCAATCCGGTCGCTCATATCCGAGTAGTGATTTATATAGTTTAGCGGTCAGCGCGATCGTCTTATTGTCCGGTCGGGAACCCCAGGAATTATTTGATGATGCCACCCTGACTTGGCAGTGGGAAAAATTTGTCCAGCCGCCGATTAACCAAGGTTTTGCCCATGTTTTGCATCGGATGTTAAGTTATCAACCCGGTCGGCGCTATCAATCCGTCCCAGAAGTCGCTTATATCTTCGATCAGCTTAAACGCTACAATTTATCCGCAGCGTTGACCGAGCCACCGGTCAATGAACCAGGGGCAACCCCCAACAGCCAGCCAAATTACTCAGAACTACAAACAATAGCGATCGCCCAACCTTATACAAATGAAAGCCATCACCAAGAGCGTCGCACCTCCGACCACCGGGACACATCCGATACGCTGATTTACAGCGACAACGAGGATCGGAGTCCTCTGTTAGAAAGCCCGATCGCGATCGGGGCTTTACTGGTCGTCGTCGCCCTCTTCACCGGCATCACCGCGTGGGTAATAGTCATGGCTTTCAACCAACCTCAAACCGCCGTAAAACCAGAAGAACCCGCCATATTCACCAACCCAGAAATTCCCAGCCCTAACATTCCCGCATTGCCCAACCCACCGACAACCACACAACCGACAACCGGCAACCAGGAAGAAAAACAGGGGAGCAGGGGAGCAGAGGAGCAGGGGAGCAGGGGAGTAGGGGAGCAGGGGAGCAGGGGAGCAGGGGAGCAGGGGAGCAGGGGAGCAGAGGAACCCGCCATCAGAAACATATCCCCTCTGGATCAGAGCACAAACGCTCCCACGGAAAAACCCACCCCCACCCCAGAACCTAAACCCCAGACTTATAATCAACCCGTCGAGATTAGTCTAGGGGTTCCCCAGGTTTTTCAAGGAAACTTAAAAGCCAAAGAAACCATTAACTATAAAATTCAAGGAAAAGCCGGAGAAGAATTACTCACTTTTGTCAGTGGTCAAGGAGTCTTAATGAAGCTAATTGGACCCAATGGCGAAATGATGGAAAACGTCTCCATGTGGGAAGGCGCATTACCGAGCACCGGAGAATATACCATCGCCCTGAGTCCTTTACCGGATCTCCCCGGCAGTAACTATGAATTACAAATTCAATTAAATCCCGGTCGGCCCGCAGCACCACCCGCCGCCACCGAACCGGACAGACCCAGCCCCACCGCCACCGAACCGGACAGACCCAGCCCCAGCGCCCCCAGTCCCGTCCCCATAGAAGTGGCACCTAATCCCCAACCCACGGAAACTGAAGCGGAAAATCTGACCCCATCAGGCTCGAGTCAGTTCATCAGTTTTTCAGGTGGGGCTGGTGTAGAGCGAATTCATGGCACGACCAATCCTGACCAGATTAAGACTTATTTCGTCACCGTTGAAGCAGGTAAAACCCTGAAGGCGGAAACCCTCTTGGGGGCGGTATCTTTGGATATTCGCGATCCCAACGGCAATTTACTCAACAACGCAGAGGGAGTGGTTTTCTGGCAGGGAAAGGCGACCATGACTGGTGAATATCAAATTGACGTAATTGCCCCTGAAGCTTTAAACTTCTCTTTGGAAGTACAAGTTAGAGATTAGTAATCGCTTACCATCAACCATCCTCAATACCATCCTCAGCAATGAAAAACTACCGAACGCTCTTAATTACGGGGACGGATACCGACGCAGGCAAAACCGTATTGACCACAGCCCTGGCTGCTTACTGGCAGAAAGTTTATCCCCAACATTCTTTAGGAATTATCAAGCCGATCCAATCCGGTATCGGCGATCGCGAACTGATTTTCCGACTCTTTGACCTAGATCAATTAGATCAATCCCTCGAAGAACTCAACCCGATTTATTTCTCCGCCCCCCTAGCCCCACCTTTGGCTGCCGAACAAGAAAACGCCTCAATTAACTTGAGTCTCGCATGGCAAGCATTCTGCGCCCTCCGAGAACGGAAATCCCTCGTCTTAGTGGAAGCCTTGGGGGGACTCGGTTCGCCCATTACCCGCGAACTCACCGTCGCTGATTTAGCTAGGGATTGGCGGTTGCCTACAGTCTTAGTCGTCCCGGTGAAATTAGGTGCCATTGGACAGGCGATCGCCAATGTTGCCCTTGCCCGTCAAGCCGCCGTCAACCTCAAAGGCATCATCCTGAACTGTGTTCAGCCTTGTTCAGACACAGAAATTGCCCAATGGGCGCCCCAAGACCTGATCGAATCCTTGACAAATATCCCCGTTTGTGGTATAATTCCGCATTTGGATTCCCGTGAAGATATCGAGCAACTCGTCACCGTTGCCGCCAACCTGGACTTAGAATACTTGCTTTAGCCACAACAGTTTTGAAATAATCGATGGAAACTGCTCAATTCAGTCAGAAAAGATTAACCATCGGTTAACCATCGATCCCAATCAAAAATTGCCCAATCTAAAAAATTGACTATTATGGTGACAGCATTTCCGACTCGCGAGAGCGAATCCCGCAAGGGAGTCGCAGCCCAACAAAACATTTCTTCTGTGCGCCCAAGAATTCAAGGCTTACACGCTGATTTAGTGGAGTGGCGACGTAACTTTCATAAATATCCTGAATTAAGCTTCAAAGAATATCTCACCAGTGAATTTGTCGCCAGGAAATTACAAGAATGGGGCATAGACCATCAAACCGGCATCGCCAAAACGGGAATTGTGGCCACCATTCCAGGAAAGCGACCAGGACCAGTTCTGGCAATTCGGGCAGACATGGACGCCTTGCCCATTCAAGAAGAAAATGAGGTGGAATATCGATCGCACCATCATGGAGTCATGCACGCTTGCGGACATGATGGCCATACCGCGATCGCCCTCGGCACCGCCAAATACCTAGCAGAACACCGCCAGGACTTTTGCGGCACCGTAAAAATCATTTTTCAACCGGCGGAAGAAGGGCCTGGGGGAGCCAAACCCATGATTGCTGAGGGTGTGCTGCAAAATCCTACCGTAGACGCCATCATCGGTCTGCACCTGTGGAATAACCTACCCGTCGGCACCGTTGGCGTCCGCAGTGGCCCCTTAATGGCAGCGGTGGAACTCTTTCGCTGTACCATTCACGGCAAAGGGGGACATGGCGCTATGCCCCATCAAACCACCGACTCTATATTAGTCGCCTCCCAAGTGGTGCAAGCATTACAAACCATTGTCGCCCGGAATGTAGACCCCCTGGATGCTGCGGTTGTCACCGTGGGCGAATTCCACGCCGGAACTGCTCATAATGTTATTGCGGAACGGGCGGAACTTTCAGGAACCGTGCGCTATTTTAATCCGAAACTGGAACCGATGATCCGTCAGCGGTTTGAGCAAATTGTCGCTGGAGTTTGCCAAAGTCACGGGGCTAATTATGACCTCGATTACTGGCAACTTTATCCCTCGGTGGTCAACCATCCCGCGATCGCTGACCTAGTGCGATCCTGCGCCAGCGAAGTCGTCGAAACCCCTGCGGGCATCGTTCCCGAATGTCAAACGATGGGCGGCGAAGACATGAGTTTCTTCCTCCAAGCGGTCCCCGGTTGTTACTTCTTCCTAGGATCGGCCAACCCCGCCAAAAATCTCGCCTATCCCCATCACCATCCCCGGTTTAACTTTGATGAAAGCGTCCTCACCAAAGGCGTAGAAATCTTTGTGCGGTGCGTCGAAAAATTCTGTCAAGCATAATTGGTTATTGGTTATTGGTTATTGGTTATTCGTTGTTCGTTAGTCGTTGTTCGTTAGTCGAGGCAAAGTTAGAGGCAAAGTTAAAACAATCAATAACCCATAACCCATAACCCATAACCCATAACCCATAACCCATAACCCATAACCCATAATATTTCCTACCCAATTTCCCACCCAGGGAGGGGCAATTCATCAATTGTCCCTCCTTTTATTTACGGTTATTTATGGTTATTTATGGCTGATGAATCATTATGGAGCGTCGCGGGGGAGCGGATGGAGCGGATGGAGCGGATGGAGCAATGGAGCGGATGGAGCAGAGGAGAGAAATTATCAGTTATCAGCTATCAGTTATTAATTATCAGTATAACCATAAAAATTAAATAACGAATCATCAGTAACAAGTAACAAATAACAGATAAATAAAGTAGACAGTTCAAAAACTGTCCTAAAAAAATATTTTTATCCTGAAACGGCGCTGAATTTCCGAATTCTGAAATAGAGTTGAAAAGGAAATATTAACTATGCGCCGCATCTACGGTTTTATTCTGTTGTCGGGTTTGTTGCTGACTGGTGTTGCCGAATCAGCATCTCGTACTTTTAAATCTGGCTCGGTTGACCAGATTGGCTCTTATATACCGTCGAGTTTTTTGGCTGAAGATGATGGTAATCTCTGCAAACGGGGTGCGGATCAACGAGACGGTTGCCTAGAGAGAACATCTTCTATGTTGCTGTCATTTGATCGTTCTAAACTCGATGTAGCCAAATCGGTGAATCGTAAGCACAGAGGGAGTGGACGCCTTGAGACCATCGATTCCGAGACGGATAATCTGCGGATGTCAACCAAAGAAGATGCTCGGGGAAGTGGTCGTCGTGAAATCACAAATTCGGATAAAGATGCCGATACTACCCAAAGCAATTCCCTAGACCATCGCGGGAGTGGACGAGTAGAAGCATAACACATATCGGCGATAATTTTTCGCCAATGTTTAAATTAAATAACAATTGCAATTAGCCGATAGGATTGTTTCCTTTTGGCTGATTTTCTGTTGAAAAAAAATATTTATTTTGTTAAATTACTCGCTTTAATCCTGGATGCGATCGCCTAAATCCCGAGCAAAAATTCTCCAATAAAAATATTTTTATAAATCACTTTTGTAGCTTATAACAAATTGTTTATAAGTAATAAATAATTTAAAAAAATAAGATTTTATTTATAAATTATTTATAAATTAAAATGATGCTATAGCCGAATCAGATCATGGCACAACCAAAGAATCAAAGTCACGCCCAGAACCACCTCAGCTTTATTGACCGGCAACTGATCGTCGTCGGTCCAAACACTTGCTTATTGGATGTGGCGATCGCCATGAGTCAAGGAAAAACGCGCCATTCTGATTCAGGCTCAACTTCAGACTCAACAACCCAAACACAACCTTTGAACTCCAGTTATGTGTTAATCCAAGAAGAAAACCATCTCCAGGGCATTATTACTGAGCGGGATTTAGTCAAACTGGCAACATCGGGCAAAAATTTTGCGAGGACAAAAGCTGGTGAAGTAATGACGCGAAAATTAATCACCAAAAAAGAATCAGAAGTTGAGAATATTTTTAGTGTGATTCATTTAATGCAACAGCATCGGATTCGTCATTTACCAATTCTCAGCGATCGCGGTCAAGTGGTGGGCATGATTACCAGCAGCAGCTTACGGGAAAATCTGCAACCGTTATACATATTAAAATGCCGAACTGTAAAGGAAGTGATGAATACTCAGGTGATTCACGCCCCGGTGAATACCTCGGTGTTACAGTTAGCTAAATTGATGAGCGATCGCGCTGTGAGTTGTGTGGTGATTGTGGAAAAGAACCCGGAAGGAAAAACGATTCCTGTAGGCATTGTCACCGAACGAGATATTGTTCAATTTCAAGCTTTGGGGTTGAATTTAGAGAAACTGCCAGCAGGTGAAGTGATGAGTTCGCCCCTAATTTTAGTCACCGAGAAAGAATCTTTGTGGGCAGTTCACCAGCAGATGCAGCAACGACGCATCCGCAGATTTGTGATTACCAACGACGAAGGAGAATTAACGGGAATTATTACTCAGAGTACCATCCTTCAGACGGTCGATCCGGCGAATTTGCAACAGACGATCGCGGTTTTACGCCAAGAAGTCGGACGGTTACAGGATGAAAAATTGCACTTACTTAAGGATTTAAATCAAGATTTGGAGCAACAGGTGCAGGAACGAACGGCGAAGTTGCAATTGCAATCAGAACGCGAACATTTACTCGCTTCGATCGCCCTGGAAATTCGCCAGTCAACGGAAATAGAAAAAATTCTCCAAACCATTGTCACCAAGGTGCGTCAGTGGCTCAAAAATGACCGAACGATCATTTATCAGAGAAATCCAGACGGAACCGGGCAGGTAGTGGTGGAGTCCATTGCCGCTCCCCAATGGTCATTATTAGGGCAAACGATTCACGATCCTTGCTTTAAAAATACCTGGAAAGAAGAGAAAAGAGAAAAGAGAAACCTCTTTCCTCAACCGGAGATTACCCCTTGCTATCAGGATTTTTTAACTCAACTCCAGGTGCAAGCGAGTTTAGTCGTGCCGATTTTGCAAGGGGAGAATCTATGGGGACTCTTAATTGCCCACCATTGCCAGTCCCCCCGGTCTTGGGATCCGGAAGATGTGAAATTACTAGAGCAACTGGCAACCCATACCGCGATCGCCCTGCAACAAGCGACCCTCTTCGAGCAGCTACAAACAGAATTACGGCAACGGCAGCAAGCGGAAGCCGATGTTCGGCAACTGAATGAACAACTCGAAAACCGCGTCAAACAAAGAACTCAAGAACTCGAAGCGGCGAATCAAGCACTTAAACAAGAAATTACCGAACGTCAGCTACTCGAAGAAAAACTCCGCACCTCCGAGGCGAAAGTGCGATCGTTTTTTGAGGCGATGACGGAAATTGTGCTGATCCTGGATCGAGACGCTCATACGATCGAAGTCGCGCCCACCAATCCCGATGGCTTATATAGATCAGACATTAATATCCTAGACAAAACGATTCATTATCTACTCTCAGAACCGACATCAACCTTCGCACTGAAAAAAGTTCAAGAAGCTTTAGAAACCCAACGCACAGTTAACTTTGAGTACAGTTTACCTGTTGGGGAATCTCAACTCTGGTTTGCGGCGATGATTTCACCGATTCCTGGAGAACCACTGGTGACATGGGTAGCGCGAGATATTACCGATCGCAAACAAGCAGAGCAAGCTTTACAGCAAGCGGTAATCGCCGCCAATCGGGCAAACCAGTCAAAAAGTGAGTTTTTGGCGAATATCAGCCATGAAATTCGCACACCGATGAATGCGATTCTGGGTTTTTCCGATCTGCTGAATCACTTAGTCGGCGACCCCCGGCAGCGTTCTTACTTAGAAGCGATCGCCGCCAGTGGCAAAACCCTCTTAGCCCTGATTGACGATATCTTAGACTTATCTAAAATTGAAGCCGGTAAACTGGAACTCCACTACAGTCCCGTCAACTTCCGGTCTTTAATTCAGGAAATTCAGCAGATATTCTCCCAAAAAGCCGCCGAGAAACATCTGCAAATTCTCACAGATATCGACGATCGCCTCCCCACTACGGTGATCTTCGATGAAATTCGCGTCCGTCAAATCCTGTTTAACGTCGTGGGCAACGCCCTGAAATTTACCGACCAAGGGTATATTAAAATCTCTGTCCGCTGCCAATTTACCGAGGCGAACCTATCTCTGGAATTAGCGGTAGAAGATACCGGGATTGGGATTCCCCCGGCAGAACAAGCCACCATCTTTGATTCTTTTGTTCAAAGCAAAGGACAAAGCTATCGTAAATATGGTGGCACCGGACTGGGATTGGCGATCGCGCGGCAACTCACGGAAATGTTGGGCGGCACCGTCAACTTACAGTCATCCCCAGAAATCGGCTCTACTTTTACCTTTTTCTTCCCCCATGTCCAACCAGCCACAGAAAATCATCCACAAGTTGTGGCGTCTGAGTTAGATGAAAATCTGGATCAATTCCCGGCGTTAAAAATTTTGGTAGTGGATGACGTAAGCACTAACCGTCAACTGATCCAGGCTTATTTTGCTGACAGCAAACATCATCTGCTAATGGCTGAAGACGGAGTGCAGGCGATTAACCTGGCGATAGAATCTCATCCCGACCTGATTTTGATGGACTTGCGAATGCCCCATCTCAATGGCACCGAAACGATCAAATATCTCAAGCAATGCCAGCAAACCCAAGATATTCCGATTATCATCGTCACGGCTTCTTGTTACTCAGAAGAAGAAAAACTCCTCCAACCCCTGTGTCAAGGTTTCCTCCATAAACCCGTTCGCCTTGGGCAACTGGTGTCAGAATTGAAAAAAATCTTTCCATCCCAAGCAACCCATGAAACCCATGAAACCCATGAAACCCCTGATAATGGGGAGTTAGATGCGATAGCGCATCCGCGCCGCTTCGCGAACGCATCGGCGATCGCCCCTGCCCCCTTCCCTGGGTTATCAGCCGATCCCGAAAAATTACCGGAACTCCTCGCTAAATTAGAACAGGAGGAAACCAGTTTTTGGCCAGACTTATGCAAAACAATGAAAATGCGGGACTTAAAGGCATTCGGCGATCGCTTACAGCAATGGGCCGAGGAATACTCTTGTGGTTTACTGTGGGACTATGCCACAGAAGTGCAAACACAGCTAACCGAATTTGATTGGGATCGCTTACCCCAAACCATCGCCGACTTTCCCCAAATTAGGCGATCGCTCCTGCTAAAAAAAGGAGAGAGAAGAGAGGAAAGAGAAGAGAGGAAAGAGGAGAGAGAAGAAAGGAAAAACCAGTGACTATTAGAAAAATGCCGGGAGGTTGTGCCTCCGGCATAAGTGAGGATATTTCCTCAATATTTATCTCATAACCCCTCTGGCAAGGTATGATTAACTTATGACTCTTTTCTGTCAGTCAAACTTCTCCGACTCCTCCATGATTAACCCTCAATGATTAACCCTCAATGATTAACCCTCAATGATTAACATGATGCAACCATTCAACCCCGCAGAATTTTTAATTTTAGTGGTCGATAATGTCAGTAAAAATCTTCAGGTTCTTGGCTCTATCCTTGATGAAGCTGGCTACTCCACCACCTTTGCCCTCAGTGGTATTCAAGCACTTGAACGCTTAAAAACTGCCAAACCAGATTTAATTTTACTGGATATAATGATGCCGGACATGAGTGGGTTAGAAGTTTGCAGCCTTCTCAAGGCTGACCCAGATACCGCTGAAATTCCTGTAATATTTATTACAGCCAGTCAAAAAACAGAACATATTCTCCAAGCTTTTGATAAAGGAGCAGTTGATTATTTAACTAAACCTTTTAATACTCGTGAACTACTGGCCAGAGTCAGAAATCATCTAGAATTAAAGCATACGCGAGATCAACTAAAAAAAGCCCTCAAAGAATTAGTAGAATCACGGGATGCCGCCCTCAAGTCCGCTCAAGTGAAAAGTCAGTTCTTGGCCAAAATGAGTCACGAAATCCGTACCCCAATGAATGGGGTGTTAGGCATGACGGAGTTACTATTGCAAACTCCTTTAAATTCTCAGCAAATTGATTATGTTCAAATCTTAAGAAATAGTGCTAATAATTTATCAGTAATTATTGATGAAATTTTAGATTATTCTAAGCTAGAATCTGGAAAAATGCGCTTAGATTATGAAGAATTTGAGTTAAAAACAATATTAGCAGATATTACCAAGTTTTTTCAATCGCAAATCATTAACAAAGACTTAAGTCTAAGTTTGATTTACGACGAAAGTATTCCCCAAAGAGTTATCGGTGATTTTCATAAAATTAAACAGATATTAACCAATTTAATTGGTAATGCAATTAAGTTTACGGAATCTGGACAAATTCAAGTAATTGTCACCAAAGTTTCAGGATTATATGGAAGGAAAATCAACTCGGAAATTTTCAATAAAAATCAAGTATTTTCCGACAAAAAATATCAGAATAGATGCCAACTAAGATTTGAAGTCAAAGATACTGGTATCGGGATTAGACCAGAAGATCAAGCCCAAATTTTTAAATCATTTTTCCAAGCCGAGTCCTCCCCAAACAAACACTATGCTGGCACTGGTCTTGGTCTAGCCATTTGTGAGCAACTGGTGCAACTTATGAATGGCAAAATCGGGGTGGAAAGTGAATTTGGCAAAGGATCTAAGTTTTGGTTTACGATTGACTTGGAATTTGTGCCACCGGAGCTGGCGGCGGGAAATCTCAATGATTTCAATGGTTTAAAGACTAATCCCATTACAGACAATCAGCAGACAGAAACTGAGCGTAAATCTTTAGAATCACTCAAAATTTTGGTCGTTGAAGATACCAGAATTAATCAAAAAGTGATTCAACAACAACTTAAACGCTTAGGCTGTACCGCTGATTGTGTGAACAATGGCCAAGAAGCCCTCTACCAGTTGGATGCCGCAGATTACGATCTGATTCTGATGGATTGTCAAATGCCAGTGTTAGATGGTTATGCGGCCACGAAGATGATCCGCGAAAGAGAACAGCGAGCACAAGCGGCAATGGGTTCGCAAAGCGGCGCGGATGCGCTATCGGGAGCGACGCCGAATTCACCCTCGTCGAATCATCGTTCTGGGGGTAGTTATCCCAAATCGAGAATTGTGGTGATCGGGTTGACCGCTTATGCCATGAAAGGCGATCGCGAAAAATGTTTGGCCGCTGGAATGGATGATTATCTCAGTAAACCCGTATCGATTAACGATTTATCCGCCATGCTGAGAAAATGGACTGGAAATTAAACCGGGCGCTGCCGCTTTCTTCTTGATGCTTCCGGGGTCAGCGATCGCCTGTCAGCAGTCAGCTTCGATCGGCTTCATCCGTGAGTGGCTGACCGCTGGGGGATCCTTTCCGGGCTGGCATCATGGCCAAAATTATTTAACATAAAGCTACATAAAGCTGCACAAAATGCTAAAGTTCATACAGACAAATAATCAGAGCAATTTTAGAGCATCTTCCTGCCTTTGTCTAAGAATTGTCTAAGAATAATTTCTGGTAAAATTCGAGTTAGTTAGATAAGAACAATGATAGACCATCTCTTGTTTCCAGTAAAACCAGTAAAACCGTTTAATCCTAAAGAATTTCTTATATTAATTGTCGATGACGTGAAGAGTAATCTGAAAGTCGTCGGCTCCATTCTAGATCGCGTCGGCTATGCTACTACCTTTGCCACCAGTGGTCAGCAAGCCTTTGAACGGATCGAAAAGTCTAAACCGGACTTGATTTTGCTGGACGTAATGATGCCAAACATGGATGGGATAGAAGTTTGTAAACAAATCAAAGGGATGAGTCAGTATGAGGAAATCCCGATTATTTTTCTCACGGCAAATCACGAAAATAAAACCATCATGGAAGCCTTTGAAAAAGGTGCCGTTGATTATATTACTAAGCCGTTTAACTCTGGGGAATTACTCGCCCGAGTCAAGATTCATTTAGAGTTAAAATACACCAGAGATGAATTAAAAAAAACCATAGCTCATCTGAATACATTAGCCACAATTGATGGTCTAACTGGGGTATTTAATCGGCGCCATTTGTTTATCTTAGCTGAACAAGAGTTTCACCGAGTTTGTCGTGATAAATCCTCATTCTCCGTCTTCATCCTGGATGTGGATCATTTTAAGCAGATTAATGATAAGTATGGGCATCACATCGGTGATGAGACCTTGAAATATTTGGCCATAACGACCCAACAATTACTCAGAAAATTTGATTTATTTGGCAGATTTGGCGGGGAAGAGTTTGTGGGTTTTCTCCCCGAAACGGATATCGACCAAGCCCTAAAAGTCGCCGAAAAAATTCGCCAAACAATTGCTGATTTACCCCTAGAGTTTGACAGCAAAATTTTGCCAATTACCGTCAGCATTGGCGTGGCCACTTATGTCTCAACGGCTCCCACGATTGACGAAATGTTAAAGCGAGCGGATCTGGCTCTTTATGAAGCTAAACGAGGGGGGCGGAATCAAGTGGTCGTTTACGATGAGAATTTTTATAAATAATTTTTTTTGGTTGAAATAATTTTTGGTTGAAATAATTTTTTAATTTGGTATTTTTAGCCATTTTTATGTTAAAATAAGTCAAACTATTCTTAAGTTATTATGATACTTTTTACCGAAAATAATGCAACAGAATTGTCGCAAATTTTTTCAAAATTGGTAGGTAGAAAAATAAAAAAGTTAATCTTGTCAAACAATTCACTCAGGCATTCAATGGAAAATACAGCAGTTTTAGATGCGCTCGCCGGTGGACTAGCCCTGGCAATTGTGCTCGGAGGTTTGGTCATGTTATTTAAAGGTATGTCAGCATTTAAATAATTTGCTTATTAGTTGTTAGTTATTGGTGATTCGGGTTCGTCCTCAAATCGGCAATACAGCTTGTCACTAATAACTAATAAATAATAACTAACAACTAACTAACAACCTTAAAGCTTAATTTTCGTGACGGCAATGTTGCCGGAAAAGCAGACATCCACATCAGTATTTGGGGCGCGATCGCGTTGCCCATATTCACCCACATAATAAAACTCATCCCCTTCCACCCGATATTTGATCGGCAACGGTTGGGTAGACGGTTCGCAAAAGACCATTTTCGGGTCTGGTTCCCCTGGTTCTATGTATGGCAGATTCACATTCCAGAAACTTCCCGGTTCCCAGGGGCGAGCGAGTAGGTCTGCCAGGACGTAAGCAGCGCGACGGGTGGTAGCAGCCCAATCAATCGGGCGTTTTCCTTTGCGATATTGAGAAATGGCAATTCCCGGACGGCCTAAAAATACCGCCTCGCGCACTGCCGCCACAGTTCCCGAAAGATACACATCAATCCCCATATTGCCGCCCTCATTAATCCCGGAAATCACCCAAGTAGCTTCGGGAAATAAATGACTTAAGCCAATGCGTACACAGTCCGCCGGGGTTCCCCCAATGGCATACTCCTGCGGAGAACGGCATTCTACATGAATGGCGCGATGGGTGGTCACTTGGTGGCCACATCCCGAATATTGTTTTTTTGGCGCAGCAATCACACAATCATAGTTTTCCAGAGCTTTAACCAATCCGCGAATCCCTGGGGCATCAATACCATCGTCATTAGTCAGAATAAAAGTCATCAGTAGATTAAGACTGTGATTTGTTGTTTGTTGTTTGCTGTTTGTTGTTTGTTGTTTGTTGTTTGTTGTTGGTTGTTTGTTAATAGTAGGGTGGGCAAATCTTGCCCACCTACCGAGGCTACTGAGACAAATCAAACAATTACAAGCCAGTTTTTTGCTTTAGCATCGTGTGAGTTTTCAGCCCCACAACTCCATCAGGAGTCAAGCCATTAGCTTTCTGGAAATTAATCACCGCTTGTTGTGTAGCGTCATCAAATTTCCCGTTCATTTGCCGCCAATCGTACAACTTTAACGAACTAAGCTGCCGTTGTACCCGCAAAACTGTCGGGGATTCATCTCCCAGTCTGACCACCGGTTGAGTTGTCGGTTGCGGCGTTTCTGGGTAAGTTTGCGCCAAAGCTGCTTGGGTTTTTGGTCCAACCACTCCGTCCGGTGTCAGCCCATTATTTTGTTGAAAATGCTTCACCGCATCTTCGGTCAAAGAACCATAGTAACCTGTGGCTTTGGACTTAAGATAACCGAGCTCTTGCAAGCGCATTTGTACCTGGACGACTTGATCGCCACTATCGCCAAACTTGATCGTAGAAGTGATCGTAGAAGCGATCGCGGGAACCGCAGTCCCAAACACTGCGGCGCTTAGAACCACAGACATCGCAGAGGAAATCGACCGACGGCTAAACTTTGGCCATTTCCCGATCCAAGGACAACTCGGAATATCTTGTTGCTCGTACACTTCAGCAAGGTGAATATAAGCGAGATTTTCCATCACTCGTGATTCCTGTTTATTCCTGTGTACTAATTAAAAAAATTCATCGCCTTAAAGGGCGATCGCGGCTCACATTCTCATCGCCCTAAATGGGAAAAATTTGGGTAAAATTATGAGAAAAATTTATGCTCATTTCTTGACAATCAGAATGTGTTTGCGGACTAAAATTCGATTTTTGGATGAATCAAGCTGTATCCTGCCGCTTTCAGCTTTTCATTGGATAGCCGTGCATTGTAGGGACGTACCTGGGGTGTCGATGGATCCCAGATTACTTTAGGCAGCCCATGACATTCAAACAAACCATCAAGAAGTTCGCCCGTAGTCATAGGCACATCATTTCCGAGATTGTAGATGCCCCCCAATTTATGGCAACGAATAAAATCCAATGACCCTACAATATCATCTAAATGTATCCAATTAGTGATTTCTTGCCCGGTTCCCGGACGAGTTTTTCCCGCAATATTTTGAAAGATTCTTAGCAAGGTGCGACCCGGCCCATAAATTCCCGCAATGCGAAGAATAGAAACAGTCAATTGCGAACTCGCTGCCGCCAATAAAACTTGCTCTGTTTTCAACAGAATCTCACCATTTTCATTCGCGGGGGATACGGGCGAATCTTCCCTAACCCATGCACCCTGTTGATCGCCATATACAGCATAACTCCCCGTATAGATAAGTTGCTGCACTGTGGCCACGTCTTTTAAAGCTGTGACTAAAGTTGCCGCAGTCTTCAAGTAAGTTTGCTCATAGTTATTGCGGTTTTTCGCCCCCACACTGAGCAATACCACCTGTTGATCTTGTAACACATCGCGCATCGTATCCAGGTCATCCCCTCGGAGAATCACGACCCGCTGGGCAACTTCTTCCAACTCAGGGACTCGTTCGGGCGTCGTGGTGGTTGCGGTGACGGTATGACCCGCTGCTGTCCACAGCTTTGCCACAGCCTTGCCCACATATCCGCAACCAATAATAATAATGTTCATTTTGCTTGTTGTTTGTTGTTTGTTGGCAAGTTGTTTGTTGTTTGTTGGTTGTTGGTTGTTGTTTGTTGGTTGGGGAAAGTCGTAGGGGCGTTCTCGCATTCGCCCCTACAAAAAATATCCCTATTCACTATTCACTATTCACTTTTCACTTTTCACTCTCTCCTCTCTCCTCTCTCCTCTCTCCTCTTTCCTATGCATCCTCTTTCCTTCTTATATGCGGGAATCCAAAGCCTATCGGCTGGGAACGAAAAGTGCAATTAATTATGTTCACCTACTTACACTAAATCTAAAATAAATCAACCCCGGCAAACTTTTCCTGTGCCTGAGCATTAGCCGCTTCCCCACAAGTGCGCGGAGTAGGGAACATTTTTCCCGGATTAGCTAACCCTTTGGGATTGAAAACTGCACGCACCCATTGCATCGTTTCCAGGTCAGTTTCCGTAAACATATTCGGCATATAGCATTTTTTATCAGCCCCAATGCCATGTTCACCAGATAGACTGCCCCCAACTTTGACGCAAATTTTCAGAATTTCGCCGCCCACTTTTTCCACTGATTCTAAAGCCCCAGGAACAGAATTATCGTAAAGGATTAACGGATGTAAATTGCCATCACCGGCATGAAATACATTGGCAATTTTATAACCGGATTTTTCGCTGAGAGACTCAATTTCTTTCAGCACATAAGATAGTTGAGTCCGGGGAATTACCCCATCTTGCACATAATAATCGGGGCTGATATGACCCGCCGCGGCAAAAGCGGCTTTCCGGCCTTTCCAGAGTTTTAGGCGTTGTTCTGGGTCGCTGGCAGTGGTGACGTTACGCGCTCCATTTTTTTGGCAAATTTCCCTAATCAGCTTTTTATTTGCATCGACTTCTACTTGCAATCCATCCACTTCTACTAATAAAATACTCGCCGCATCTCGCGGATAACAGCCGGTAGCTACTACGTCTTCTACGGCATTAATACTCAGGTTATCCATGATTTCCATACCACCGGGAATAATGCCCGCACTAATAATGTCGGAAACCGTCGCCGCTGCCGCTTCCATGCTGGTAAAATCCGCCAGTAAGACACAGATTGATTCTTGGGTTTTGAGGATACGCAAGGTGATTTCTGTGGCAATGCCCAGGGTGCCTTCGGAACCGACAAATAAACCCGTGAGGTCATACCCGGGCATTTCGGGGATTTCGCCGCCTACATCGACAATTGAACCATCGGGCAGGACTAATTTTAAACCTAAAACATGGTTGGTGGTGACGCCGTATTTCAGACAGTGAACACCACCAGAATTTTCGGCAATGTTGCCACCAATAGAGCAAATAATTTGACTGGAAGGGTCGGGGGCAAAATAAAATCCGGCGCCGCTGACCGCTTGTGTGACCCAGTTGTTAATCACTCCCGGTTGCACCACAACCCGCTGGTTTTCTAGGTCAATAGAGAGGATTTTCCGCATCAGGGCGGTGACGATCAAGACGCAGTTTTCTACGGGTAAAGCGCCCCCGGATAGTCCAGTTCCCGCCCCTCGCGCTACCCAGGGGATTTGGTGGCGATCGCAGATTTTCACTGCCGCGGCTACTTGTTCCGTAGTTCGGGGCAGCACCACCAAAGCTGGACGTTGCCGATAGCTTGTTAGTCCATCACATTCATAAGTCAATAATTCTTCTTGCCGCTGGATCACCCCGTCTTTGCCGATCGCCCGTTCAAATTCTTGGATGATCGGCTTCCAGTCGCGGGGGGCATTGGTGGTTGTGGTTGTTTCTTGAGTCAGCATGGTTAGGTGATTTCGAGGATATGATTTAATTTAACGATAAATCTTAGAAATAACGCAAATTAGCCAATTATTTTGGGGATTTTTTGGTTGATGTTGACTGTGATATGTTATTTGTAACCTTATGTAGCCTATAGTAAATCACGAGTAACTTTAATAAATTTACAACAATTTACAATAACTATTTATCATAACTATTAAATAATCGCGTTTAAATTACTGGCAACTTGGTTTAACTGTTCCATTTCCTGCTTCGCATGACTCATGCCCACCGCACTTTCTTGGGCAGCGCGATTGATTTCTTGAATTGCTGCCAGGGCGTCTTGGATAATTGCCCCTTGCTGTTGGGCGAGCGCGGTAATTTCTTCACTATTAAGAAAAACTGTATTCATCGCCTCAACGATTTGCTCAAATTCACTGAGCATTTTGGTAGTTCTTTTAAGTTCTTTCTGGAAAATTTGGCGACTGCGATCGGTGACAATCACTGTAGACTTAATATTTTGTTGAATTTGGGCAATCAATAAGTAAATTTTTTCGCCAGCTTTTTGAATTTGGTTGGCTAATTGACGAATTTCTTTAGCAACCAAGGCAAATTCTTTGCCCTTTTCTCCCGCACGGGTCGCTTCCATTGAGGCATTTAAAGCCAACATATTGGTATGATTTCCTAATTCACTGACTAACTCAGAGATATTGGCAATTTGTTGCGTTTGCTGCCGTAACTCGATAATTTCCCCTTGGAGTTTTTCCACAGTTTCGCTTAAGCTGGCCATATCTAACAACATTTTTTGTTCGGTTTTATGGCTATGTTCAACTAAGGCTTTGACTTCCCCCACACTCCCATTTACTTGGAGCGCCTGCTCAATGGAATCATGGGAGAAATTGTTCAGTTGCCCCATCATTATTTTCGTTTGACCAACAGCGATCGCCTGTTTTTGGGTTAACAATTCTTGATGGCTAATCGTGCTCACAATCTTTGTGGAAGAATTCGCCAGAGTTTTCAGAGTAGCTTTTAACTGATGTTGCAGCCCAAAAATTAGCCATAAAATCAGTCCAGAACAAACCAAGTTAGCGGCAAAGATGACTAATATGTTGGTTTGATAGCGGGCCAGTTTGGTGCGAGAAAAATTTTCCATTGCCGTGACTCCCTCATTCGTAAGCACCCAATGATTCTCACTATGGTTAATTAGGGTATCTTTGGTCTGGGGATTTCTGCGGAAATCGGCAATAATCTGTTTGAGTTCATGCCAAGATTGGGCAAGCGTCTGATATTCGGCCAAAACCACTGGATCTTTGATCGCAGGCAGACCCAGAGTAACATCCCCATCGATCAGTCCCACAATCAAGCGATCTATTTCACCAATTAACTCATCAGACCTTTGCCCAGCTAACTCTAACTTCACCAGTCGCTGCGTCTTTCCTCTGATAATTCCCACTGAACTGACCACTCGCACATCATGTCTCATCAGATTTCGAGAATAATACACAGAGCCTAAACTAATCATAGAAGAAATCAACAACGCTCCCGCAGCTAATCTTAACTGAGCAGTAGTTTTCATCACCTGTCGCGCCTCTTGGTAAAATAACTTGGTAAAATAATCTGTTGTCGTCAAACCTTTAGGTGAAGGGTATATTAGACTTCTGGGCGAATTCTAAAAAGCCTTCCTTCGGAGTCCGGTATTTTTTCAAAGACGTATATAACATCCAGATGAGATGAGTTGGCGTTAGTCCTGAAATTGAGGGTCGCGCTGGCCAACACAGATACCAACACAGACAGAGGTACAAAACATTTGTACCTCTAGGTGAGGATATTTTGCGCTTATTTTGCGCTTAATGTTTAGGCTTTTGAGTGATTTAGCGTATGTCTTCTTTATTAACCACTGTTTACCTGTAGGGCATCGTCGAGTATCGGCCAAGAATAGTCCGTAAGATCCTTGCAACCCAAAAATCCACCACAGCAGACTGAGCAGACCTACAGGTATAACAGGCGGTTACAACTTAAAAAACGGGAATCCCGGCTTAATAATTATTTAGTACGGAGCTAAATTATTCACCTTTTGAGGATGAATCAACTTGTTTCAAGTGAATATGCTTACGTCCAACGGTAATTTCAAATTCATCTCCGGGAGAGAGATTCATCTGTTTGGTATAAGCAGATCCAATTAGTAAGTTCCCATTAGACTGAACGGTAATCCGATAGCTGGCTTGGCGGCCTCCCCGACGGCCTTGGCCTTTGCCGGTACTGTCTAAAGTGATGCCCTCAGCATCAATTAGGGCATTGAGAAATGCCATCATATTCACCCGTTCGAGACCATTCTTGGTGACAGTGTAGTAGCCGGATGCTTTGGCTTTTTCCTCTTTACTCGCTTTTTCTAATTCTTTAACTTTTTTGAGTAGGTCTTCTCCAGTTAGGGGAATTGGTTGATTAGACATTTTTCGATTTCCTCTTCGAGAACTGAAAGTATTGTATCATTAACTCTGGAAAAATTTATCAAAATTATCCATCAATATTTGTTTAGAACAATTTAGCCCGGTGGAGCAAACCTGCCATCAGGCTAAATCACCCAGAAGGCCAAAGTTAAGGCTAATTCAGTCAAAATTAGCCTAGGGATTCAGTAATGGTTGGGCAATTACCCGGATTTCGAGGTTGAAGGGAAAAAATAGTGGGGAAAAGATATTTTCGGCTCAAGTATTTTAGACGCGATCGCCTAGAATACGCCTATACATCAGGGTGGAAAAACCGGAACACATCATCCCCTGAATAAACCGACATCCTCAAGGGGCTGATTCAGTGGCAATCATCAAATCACTCGATGAGAATTTCCGAGCCAAACCCAGGGCAGGAGGCTAACAACTCTCGGAGTAATCACAATCTGCCTTGACATTTTTGCCGTTTCAGACTAATGGGATCCGAGCCAGCGCGAATCACCCCTACAGCATTGGATTCATTTTGAATTGAAATAACCATACATCAAGACATTTTCCTGATTTTCCTGATTGTATGTTTACGCTCGGACTTGCCGATGAATTGACCGTTAGCCGACTACTGTCAATATCTAAATGCCATCTTTGATTGAGGTCTGCTCGCTCATAAACTTGAGGATTCACACAATGGGGCAAGCGATCGCCTTGGAGTCCGGCGATTAAATTTGCAGCGGCTATCATCACCATTTTCTCTCTGGTGGGACGAGAGGCACTGCCAATATGGGGCGTGATAATTAAGTAATAATTAAATTTTCCCAGGTTAATAACGGACTATCATGGGGAATCGGTTCTGGTTCCGTCACATCGCCCGCTGCCCCGGCAATTTCCCCCTGAACTAAAGCGCGATAAAGGGCATCCGAATCGACAATCGACCCGCGAGCAGTATTAATTAAAATCGCCGATGATTTCATTAACTGAAACTGGCGATCGCTCAATAAATGATCAGTTTGGTCAGACAAAGATGTATGGAGACTGACAAAATCTGGCTGTTGTAACAAATCTTCTAACGGAACAAATTCTACTCAAGGGCGAGCGCTCCAATTCTGGGTCTTGGCCAGCGCGACCAGAATACAAAATTCGCATATCAAAACCGTTCACACAACTTGTAGAAAATCGTGAGTTCTTAGTGGGTCAAGCACTAAAGGCATAAACGGCAATGCCTTTAAGTCATAGCCATCAAAAGCATTTGACTTTACCTTACGAATCATATTGAGGCTCCCATTGATGTCGGCATTGAGAATCCCTTTGTCAGATTTATATAGTCCACGACTGGTTCTCTTGCCGCTAAATTTGGGGGCTTTGTCTCCGTATTTAGGCAAAGGGTCGGCATGGAGAAAAGATGCTTTGCTGGTGTAACTTTCTTCAGTTATAACAACATCTATCCCGACAAGACGAGCCCTTATAGACCAGTTGCGAAACCAGCTTATTGTGAGGAATACTGACGAATTTGTCTACACGGCAGTTTCTTTTGAGAGTGAGAGATTTTAGTCTTCTACTGGATTTACGCTTGTACTTGGTTGACAATTCAGATTGGATTTTGGCTTTTTGCTTGTTGTAGTAGGTATTAATCGCCTTTAACGCCCCTCCTTTTATCAGTAAAGGTTTAACGCCTGACTGATTTGTTGTTAGAGTAACGAGGTTGACTAATCCAATATCTACGCCAGCAGTTGCATCCCCTGTGGTTGATGCTACTCGCTCTTGTTCATCAACAATTTCCACCACATAGCAACTAGATCTGGGGATGACTCGAACTTCTAAGACCTGCCGTAATCCAGAATTAAACTATAGGGGACATGGGGTCAGTTTAACCACTTTTTTCTCAAAGCTGGTTTAGAGACAGTTTCATCGGGGAAGACCAAGACATATCTTCCATTTTGCTTGTCTTTATACTTCGGGATTTTAGGTTCCCCAAGGTATTTTTCTGGATGACGCTGCCAATCTTTATGCGCCTGTTTATATCCAATCCATGCTTTATGGACACGCCTAATAATTTGCTTGGCAACTTTGGTATTAGGTAATGCCCCATAAGCATCCGTCTTGGATACTAGATGATCAAGAGAAGTGAAATCCAACACCGTCCTTGTGTTAAAGAAGTGCTGTCTAATATGATAATTAGCCAGATTAAATAAATTCTTAGACAAAAACGCTTGCTGGTCAAAGTAAGACCAATAAGGGTGGTTTTTGTTAATCAGATGTTTCTGGACTAATCGCATAATCGCGTCCTCTCTCACTAATGAGCGACTGGGTGCTGATAAAAAAGCCCATCCTTTAGCCCGAAATCGGTTCTGGTAACTCTAAATACGGTTGTCTTGTTTGCCATCAGATTGTGCATTATGATTGTTTCCAATTTAACAGATGACTAACGATTTTATACAACTTTATACTTTTTTACAAGGATTTAGGGGGGCTGCTAACCAACCCACCGCCATCAGACTAATCACTTTTAACCGATGACCGGCTTCGATCAGGGGTCGATCGATGCGATCGGTGAGCAAGCATAAGAGGCCGTCAATTTCCGGGATTTTGGCTGGCAATACCTGGTAGGAAGGGGGGAGAGTTTCTGGCCAAATCTCCACAGAGGGCGATCGCACCTAATTGATCCAAACCTACTTGAGGAATTCGGCGAGTGACAAAAACTTTAAATTTCGGCGTAGTTAATCAAGAGTCATCAAGGGATGCTTACGGGCGATTCTCGAAATTCTGCTCAGTAAAATTTTTCAGGTTTTCCTGAAAATCTTTTTGATTCAGCATTTCCATCAATTCTAACGCCGCTTTTTGGATCATTCCCAAATATTTCAGTTTTTTCTCATCAGACCATTTTTGATATGACAACTCGATCAACTCCGCCGAAGACAAAATTTTCGTCAACGGGGTGCGTAAATTATGGGACACCTGAGAGATAAACTGCTTTTGCAGTGCTTGAAGTTCTGGGGATTCGTGGTGATAGTATTGATTGCTTTTACCGCTGCACATGACTTGAAGTTCCTTAACGCTCGTCAACTCGATCGTAAGTGACTTCTCTGGGTAAAGCAGTGAGGCTGGTCTTGAGAAACCGTGAATGCGATCGATCTCCAGGGTGACGGGGTGGCAAGCGATTGGGTGAGGGAAGCAGACCAAATTCTGTGATTGATGTCACGAGGCAACCCCCGCATTTCTACGAATCGCTCGATTAAATAGAATAAATAGAATAAATCGACTTAAATCTGCTGCATACCAGGCAGGGTCATCGGACGGACGATCCACCCATAATCCTTGTATCGTCTAGGGTGTAGCCTGTGGGTAGCGAAACTTTCGCAATGGCGATGCTACTTTTATACGCTGTGGATACTACTCGTGACTAACCATGAATGGGATCGATTTTCCGGGTGACGGGGTGGCAACCGACTGGGTGAGGCAAGCAGAGTAAACCTTGTGACTCATATCACCGCCGAGCCGTTGCATTCTTGGCAGTTGATTCCATACAGACAAATAAAAAGAGAAGAGAACATCAGTTCTCTTCTCTTGATTTTGCCAGTCTTGATTTTGATTGGAGGTTTCCCTTTTCAACTTTTGGCGGAGCATTTGCCGTTGCTTTTTCAGTTGCCGCTGCCGGGCACTACCGCCTTTACCTTTGGAGTTTCTCCTTTGATGGCGAGGAGACTCCCAACTTTTCAACCTTTGAGCCATGTTCTACCTCATGGAATATATTGAGTATTTTATTTGTAGGGGCAATTCCCCCGTGGTTGCCCCAATCCATATTGGATATAGAAAAGGCGGGGAAGTTTCCCCACCTCAAGAGTCAAAGAGTGGGCGAGGCGAGACTCGAACTCGCAAGGCCGAAGCCGCCACATTTTGAGTGTGGTGCGTCTACCAATTTCGCCACTCGCCCTTGGTCTTAATTTTTTCATTATACACGATTTCTTGCCTTTGCAACACAGATTCATAATTTTTGCTGCTGGCCCAGCGCTGAATTTCTCTAGCGCGGAGAACTGGCAAGGGATGTGTCAACTGGGAGGACTGTGCTTCTTTGAAGATTCGTCCCATCTCAGTCTCGCTGATTATATCATAAGTTTTCGCTTGTGCAAGAAAGGCATCTAAATTTAATTGCGGGGACAGAGTAGGAGAGCCTCCGGCTAGTTTCATCAGTACAGAACTGACGACTCTGGGGTCTTGGGTAGCGAGTAAAGCGGCGCGATCGCAGCTAAGTTCCGCACAGCGCAACCACTGGAGAATTTGACTCTGTAAACCTTGGGCAATTAACCCGCCTAAATTCGGCAACTGCCCTGCCGCCAATAAAATCAAATTGGCTAAAGTGAGATACACCCCATGCTCGCATTTCAAATGTCCCAGTTCGTGAGCCATCACTGCTTGAATCTCTGCCGGTGTCAACATAGAAATCAGTGATGTATGCAGCACTATAAACGGCTGCTTGCCTCGCATCGCAAATGTATAAGCATTTGGTATGGGATTTTGACGGACATACAATTGTGGTGCTTCCAGATCCAGTATCTGGCAGGCTTCCAATAGCGACTGATGCAGTTCGGGTAACTGCTGCTCACTCACCAGAACACTAGAGGCAATATTTTCTAAGTAAAAAAATTGCTCTCCGAGGGCTCCAAGCAGTTGCCGCACCATTAAATCTAGTCCGGGCAATTGTTTGAGTGAATTTGTTGCTTCTTTATCGAGCGGATGACGAAATTCGTCGGCTCGTAAACCAATCAGTTGTACCTTAGAGACAGCCATGCCAGTTATGGACTCAGAACTTGGGACTGGGAAAATTAGGTTATTTTACCGCAGATCGATCTATGGTTGACGATCTGCCGAGAATCTCCATCATCAAGACTTTTTGGGCTTATTGAGCCGCGACTTGTAAAGATGGGATTTTGGCGACATTAATTTCGGTTGTATCATTTACTGACAACCGGCGCAATCTCGCACCGAGTTTTTGCAGTTTCAGATCCAACCCTTCATAGCCGCGCTCGAGGTGTTGTAAATCTTGGACAACGGTGGTCCCTTCGGCAGCGAGTCCGGCTAAAATCAAGCCCGCAGAGGCTCGTAAGTCAGTGGCTAGTACGGGGGCTCCCGATAGCATCGGCACTCCACGCACGATCGCCGTATTGCCTTTGACCCGAATATTCGCACCCAAGCGATTTAACTCTGCCACATGACGCATCCGATTTTCAAACACGGTTTCTGAGATGGTGCTGTCACCATTACTCAGGGTCAACAAGGCCATAAATTGTGCCTGCATATCCGTGGGAAATCCGGGATAGGGCAGGGTGGTAATATCGCTGGCTTTAATCTCGTAAGTGGGAATAATCCGCAAGTGATTTGGGGATTCGATCACGATTTTGCAGCCAATTTCGCCTAATTTGGCGATCGCCGCGGTCAGATGATCGGGAACTACCGGCGATAACGATATCTCGGAACGAGTAATCGCCCCAGCGATCAAAAATGTTGCCGCTTCAATGCGATCGGGAATAATCTCGTAATCCGTAGAATGTAATCGAGCAACACCTTCGATGACAATTTTCTTGGTGCCCGCGCCCCAAATCCGAGCGCCCATTGACTTACAGAAATTAGCCAAATCCACGACTTCCGGTTCTTGGGCTGCATTTTCAATGGTGGTTTCGCCGTCAGCCAAAGTTGCCGCCATCATCAAAGTTTCGGTGGCGCCCACACTGGGATAATCTAAATAGATTTTGGCTCCTTTTAAGCGTCGATTGGGGCCGGGAACTGATGCTTTGACTACGCCATGCTCAATCTGTACATGGGCACCCATTGCTTGCAGACCGCGCACATGGAGATCCACGGGTCTAGCGCCAATAGCACAGCCTCCGGGCAGGGGGACAGAAGCCTCTCCCAACCGGGCTAACATCGGCCCAATAATAAAGAAACTAGCCCGTAGCTGACTGACTAATTCATAAGGGGCTTCGGTGCAGTGGAAATCCCGTGCATTGAATTCCAATACATCCAGGTTATGGCTGACTTGAATGCCCAAGGATGAGAGCACTTGCCCCATGCGCTTAACGTCTAAGAGATGGGGAATGTTGCGTAAGCGGCAATCCCCCGAACAGAGGATGGTTCCCGCCATGACCACCAATGCAGCGTTTTTCGCCCCGCTAATGTTGACATGACCTTTGAGGGGGTATTGTCCTTGAATTTCTAGGGCAGTGTTAAAAGATGCTTCCGGTGAAGCTTTTTTGTTCAGCGAACCAAGAGAGGTAGTAATAGGAGTATCCTCCGATATGGGTAATATTACAGTTTTTTAAGTTGGTTTTGATTCTAGCGGAAATATGGTAGTTGTCCAGGTATATTTGATCTATATTTGTTGTCTGTCGAGCGTTCTGGACATTCAGCTTTGGTCATTTCCCCGCGATTCCCAGTCCCAAGGCAATAGCTTTGGTTTACGCCGCTGACTAGGCAAGCTGCAGTTTGGCAATTGAACTCAAAAAAATTTTCTTTGAGGTACTTGACATAACCAAATATTTATGACACGATAGAGTTTCGGAAATAACCAAATAGCCAGCGGAACTGGCGGAATTGGTAGACGCGCTAGATTCAGGTTCTAGTGTCTGCAAAGACTTCCGGGTTCAAGTCCCGGGTTCCGCATATTTAACCAATAGGAATGATATTCCTTAAGGCCAAAAATGAAGCCTTGAGGAATATTTTTTGGCAGTGCGATCGCCCCTTGACTTAAAGCGAAAGAAATCTTGTTTTGACGCGGAATTTTTGTCATAAAGTGATGATGGCAAATACTTAAAAATCAATCGCTGAAATCTTCAACTATTATCACTATATTTCACAGGGATAATTCACGCAATCCGTAAAAAAATTAATTAAATTGGCAAAGCTTTTCTGGCTTCCAGAAGCTAGGTGCATTATGGTAGAATGAGAAAAGTCCTTGTTTTCAGTCTTTCAGACCTGTAGCAGCCTTGGCACAACCACCATCCGCTTCAATTGAAATTGAAATCAGCAGTCGGCAAAATCCTTTAGTCAAGCAAATTCGTAAGCTCCATGACGCCAAAGGAAGACACCGAGAAAATCAATGTTTGTTAGAAGGCACCCATTTACTGGAAGTAGCCTGTGAAGTAAATTATCCCTTGCTTAATGTTTGTGCAACTCCCCAATGGATTGCCCAAAATTTATCCCTTTGGCAAAGAATTTCCACCCAGGCAAAAAAGTGCCAAGTGCTGAGTCAATTGGTACTAGAAGCGATCGCCACTACGGTGAATCCTGATGGGATCGTAGCTACCGCGCCCCGTCCTACCCTCGATCCCCAACAGATGCCCAAAACGGGGATCGCTTTGGCCTTAGAAACAATTCAAGATCCGGGCAACTTGGGGACAATTATTAGAACCGCAGCGGCAGCTAATGCAGCGGGTTTATGGTTAAGTGCCGATAGCGTAGATTTAGATCATCCGAAAGTTTTGCGTTCTTCCGCAGGGCAATGGTTTCGTTTGCCAATGGCGGTGACTGCGGATTTAGCCACTCAGGTGAAACATTGTCAAAGTCAAGGATGGCAAATTGTAGCCACGGATGCTCATGCCTCATTCACCTATTGGGAACTTGACTATTGTCAACCGACTCTAATTTTGTTAGGAAATGAAGGCAATGGTTTATCCTCGGAATTGTCAGCACTTGCTGACAAAACAGTGACGATTCCCCTGAGTGGGGGAGTGGAGTCCTTGAATGTGGCGATCGCTGCTGCCCTAATTCTCTACGAAGCGCAGCGGCAAAAAGTCAGCAAATCTTGATGTTTGGGGCAATTTGTGGGTTATTGCTCAGGTTTTTTATTGGTTATTGGTTGTTAGTTGTTTGTTGTTGGTCTTCGTTGTTGGTTATTAGTTATTCGTTATTCGTTATTTAAAGCAACCCATCAATAACAAACAACCAACAACAGGGAAGAGATGGTGCAGGGGTGCGGATGGTGCAGAGGTGCTTCTGGTGCAGAGGTGCTTTCGGAGCGGGGGAGAACAATTGATAATTGACAATTGAAAATTATCAGTTATCAATTATAAGTTATTAGTTATCAGTTATTAGTTATCATTTATCAATTACACCCCAACCAACAACCAACCAACAACCAACAACAAATCAACTGCGATCGCTATCCTGATGTTTTGCCGCCATAAATTGATCGATATCCGCTGCCGCATCTTCTAAAGCACTTAACAAGAATTCCTGTTTAGGTTTTTTCGGGGGTGAGGGAACTTTAGCCCCTGGTGTGGCGGAGGTTTTGGGGGATAGAGGGAGATCGCTGGACTCTAAAGTTGCTTCTAATTTTTCCAAGGCATCGATCAATTCATCTTCGGAAGATATATGGCGTTTTTCTGGATCGTGATTCATGGTAAGTCAGTAATTTCAAAATTATTTGTGGGGTGATGCCAAATAACCAATAACTTTTAGGTTTGGTACAGCCCAGCGACATATTCACCGTAACCGTTATAAAGCTGAGTGGGGACGGTTTCCCAACTTAACGCAGGACCTGGCCCGACTAACCGTTCTTTCGCTTGAGACCAACGGGGATGAGGCTTATTGGGGTTGACATTCGCTTCAAAATCGTACTCATTCGGCACCAAGGTATGCCAGAAAGTCGCCGGTTGCTGGTCTAAAAATTCAATTTTGACAATCGATTTCGCCCCTTTGAAACCATATTTCCAAGGCACCACCATGCGGATGGGGGCGCCATGTTGTTTGGGTAAGGTGCGATCGTAAATTCCCGTGGCAAAAAAAGCGAGGTCATTAGCCATTTCCTCAATTCGCAAGCTTTCTTGATAAGGCCAAGGTAAGGAACCGAAGGCAAAACCGGGTCCAGGGGTGACTTCCGGATCGTAGTAAGAGGAGAAGCGGACAAATTTGGCGGCGCTGGTGGGATTGACATCTTCAATGATTTTTTTCATGGGAAATCCAATCCAAGGGACGACCATTGCCCAAGCTTCTACGCAACGAAAGCGATAGACCCGTTTTTCTATCGGAAATTTTTTCCGCAGATCGTCCAGGTCGTAGGTTTTGGGCTGGTTGACTAAGCCGGTGACTTCGACTTTCCAATCGTCTGTGGGTAAGGCTTGGGCTGCCCGCCAAATGGATTTGGTGCCGCCAAATTCATAAAAGTTATTGTAGCGAGAACTGAGGGATTGATCGGTGATGGATCGTCCGGCTGTGGCAAAATCAGGGTTTATGGGAACTTGACCGAGGGAAATGGTTCCCGCTGTGGGGTCGTTGCCCCCTTCCGACTGGTTTTGACAGCCCATAATCGGTAAAATGCTGACGCCAATTCCAGCCGCGATCGCCTGTTTGAGAAACTTGCGCCGATTGCTAAAAACGGATTCTGGGGTAATTTGACTTTCGGGAATGTCCCAAATTTGGGGAACGCGAATTAAAACCATAATATTTAAATTTTTAAATTGAGATCGTCGCCACCAGATCGGGGCAAACAGATCGGGGCTTACTTGAAGAATCTAGTATTTTGCCTAGTATTTTGCCTAATATCTAAGTTTATCTCGAGCGGGACTGACCCACTCTAGAAACCGGGTTTTTTGGAAAAAACCCGGTTTCTGGCTTTGCCTACCCCACGATACTGAAAATTTGCTCTTCTGAACTAATCAGGTCAATATAATCTTTCACGACGGTCGGATTTGTTCCCATGACGACCCCCAAAACCTGTCCAGAACAAAGGATGGCGGTGTCCACCTGTCCGTCAGAATTTACATCCACGGATCCCAGTCCGAGGTCTTCAATGCTATCGCAGCCGACGATTTTAATGCGATCGCGTAGCGTTGCGGATGCAATATCGCCTTGTGCGAGGTTAAAATCCGCAATGCGATCGGCGCGACCGGCATCATCACTGGCATTCTGCATTTGCAAGACAAAGAAATCAGCCCCCGAACCCCCAATTAAAATATCAAAATCGCGATCGCCGATCAGGATATCATCCCCGGCGCCGCCATCAATTAAATCATCCCCTTGACCACCGCGACAAAAGTCATTTCCGGCACCACCTCGGACTTCATCATTGCCGATATTGCCATTTAAAATATCATCATCATCACCACCATCGAGGCGATCGTTATCCCTGCCTCCTCGGAGAAAATCTGACCCCGCCAAACCCACCAAATAATCAAGTCCTTGATTGCCATTGACAATATCACCCAAAAGGCTACCTTTGACGAAATCATCCCCATCCAGAAAACGCCAGCCCCCGGAGTTGCGGGCATCCAACCGCGTACTTAAATCAACAATATCTCCAGCAAACCCAGCATCATTAAATAAAGCAGCGGCAGCGCCGGATGCGGCAAGATTAATAATATCTAAATAGAGATTAGCCCGGTTAAATTGCAAATTCAACAAACCAAAACCTACATTAGCAAAATCCCGGCCCAAAACTTCTAGATTAATATCTTTGCCATTGATTAAATTAACGGTTTCTCGGCCTACGGTACTAATTAAATTAATCAATTCATTTTGGGGGAGAAAAAAACCGACAATATCACTAACCGCGTCTGTTACATTTCCCACCACACTGACTACTGAAAGGGGGTTAATGCTCCCCACTACATTAGTCACGAAACCGGCTACATTATTCCAATCAACGGAGGTGATTAAATTCGCCGCCCCATCAACGATATTATTCCAGTTAATTGAACCGATTAAATTTCCAGCTCCCCCAACGACTCTACCAATTAAATCTCTAAAACCGAGTTGAATCATCGGCTCGTTCTGAATATTTAATGGCCAGCTAGAAAGCGCTCCGGTAAATTGATTCATTTCTATGGGACTTTCTATTATCCCTAATGGCAAGGAGTTAAACATTAAATCTACTTGATTTGAGTTCATAAATTTTTCTATTGGTTGTTCTAACTATATGAAAGAGCTTTGGCAGTGTTTCTCGGTGATGAACCGCGATTTTTCGGCCAAAAATTGCTTTGAAAGATTCTGATACAATCGCAATTGTTCCCGGGGATTGATCCTAATTTAACCTATTACTTGAATTACCTGAAAAAATAACAAGTTAGGAATCAAGAACAATTAGGCGCAATCGTAGCGGATCGATCCCCGGAACTATCTGAGGAAATGTGCGGACAGTAACTTGGTGACAATAAGTCTGTGACTTTTTTGTTACTTTATTGGTTACGGAACTGATGATAAAGAGATTCCCTTGCCCCAAGCTGCGAGAACGCCCCGATCGTCCCTGGATATCTAGTTGAACATAGATGTTAGATATTTTAGTAGATTCTTCGCTGCCTACGGATTGTCTCCGGAAACAAATCTGTAGGATCTGGTCTGTAGATTGACATAGATACTCACAGAGGTCAAACTCGATAAATAACGTCCACTTAAAATTTGCCAAAGCTTTTCCATGAATGACATTGTTCTAGATGTTCGTAATCTGCAAGTTGAATTCCAAACCGAAGAAAAACTCGTGAAAGCCGTTGACGGCATCTCATTTCAGGTGAAACGAGGTCAAACTCTGGGTATTGTGGGTGAGTCGGGTTCGGGGAAATCAGTCACATCTCTAGCAGTGATGGGGTTAGTCCCCAGTCCGGGAAAAATCAGCGGGGGAGAAATTTGGTTTCAGGGGAACACCGAGGACAAACCCATCGATTTAATGAATCTGACTCCAACCCAAAAGCAGCAATATCGGGGTGGGAATGTAGGGATGATTTTCCAAGAACCGATGAGTTCTCTGAACCCCGTTTATAACATCGGTTTCCAGATGACGGAAGCAATTATGCTGCATCAACAAGTCACTTTAAAACAAGCCCGCCGACAAGCCTTAGCGAGTTTACAGGAGGTGAAACTAATTCCCAGTGATGAGGAATTGCGGGCAACGGTGAAAGGAAATAAAACAGAACGGGAAATTCTCCACGAAATTAATCAGCAAAAACTGGCAATTCTCAAACGATATCCCCATCAACTTTCTGGGGGACAAATTCAGCGGGTGATGATTGCGATGGCAATTTCATGTAATCCGGATTTGTTGATTGCCGATGAACCAACCACTGCCCTGGATGTGACGGTACAGGCGAGAATTTTGGATTTGTTGCGGGAGTTGCGCGATCGCCGTGGAATGTCCATGATGTTTATTACCCACGACTTAGGGGTGATTGCGGAAATTGCCGATAGCGTGGCAGTGATGTATCAAGGCAAAATTGTCGAATCTGGGTCGGTGCGGGACATTTTTTCCCAGCCGCAACATCCTTATACCAAAGGATTATTAGCTTGTCGCCCTCAACCCACAATTCGCTTGAAATATTTGCCCACGGTGGCAGACTATATGAATGTGGTCAGCAGTGATACGGGTGAGGTGAAAATTGAGGAAAATACCCGCGATCATTCTCAGATATTCGTAACTGAGGAAACACTAAAGGAAAGACTCAAACAGTTGCAGGCCAAACCGCCAATTCTCCAGGTGAAAAACTTGCAAGTAGCGTTCCCCATCCGAGGAATTTTTGGCCAAACTAAACGGTATATGATGGCAGTGAATGGGGTATCTTTTGAAGTTTATCCCGGAGAAACTTTGGGATTAGTGGGCGAATCTGGTTGTGGTAAAACTACGTTAGCTCGAACCTTGTTAAAATTAATTCAACCCACAGGAGGACAGATATTTTTTGAAGACCGAGAAATTACCCATTTACCAGAAAAAACTCTGCGACCAATTCGCCGGGAAATGCAAATTGTGTTTCAAAATCCTTTTAGTTCTTTGAATCCCCGGATGAATGTGGGAAATTTGGTGATGGAACCTTTGAAGATTCATCAACCGCGGAAAAGCAAGGCGCAACATCGTGAACGGGCGGCTTATTTGTTAGAACGAGTGGGGTTAAGTGGGGATGTGATGAATCGTTATCCCCATGAATTTTCTGGAGGTCAAAGACAGCGAATTTGTATTGCCCGATCTTTGGCTTTGAACCCGAAGTTTATTATTTGTGATGAGTCGGTTTCCGCTTTGGATGTTTCGGTGCAAGCCCAAGTTTTAAATTTACTCAAGGAATTACAGGAAGAATTCCATTTAACTTATATTTTTATTTCCCATGATTTGAGTGTGGTTAAGTTTATGAGCGATCGCATTATGGTGATGAATCAAGGGAAAATCGAAGAAATCGGGCCAGCGGAAACCATTTACCAACAACCGCAACAAGAATATACCCAAAAACTGATTGCTTCCATTCCCCGTGGCAACCTGGAACGGATTCAAGAATTACAGGGTCAGCGCGTACTTTTAAGCAACAACTCTTAGAGCGTGTTTTTTCTTAATGGGTATCTTAATAATAAACTCAGTTCCCTGCCCTGGAGTAGAAACACATTTCAATTCTCCACCATGTTTTTGTACAATAATCTCATAACTTGTCGAAAGTCCCAGACCCGTTCCTTGACCCACCGGTTTGGTGGTAAAAAACGGGTCAAAAATCTTCTGCTGCACTTCCTCGGTCATGCCACAACCATTATCAGCAATACTGATACCTACATATTCAGCATCGCTCACCCAAGTACGAATCCGAATTTCCGGGGATTCAGTTAAACGCAGAGCCTGACTGAAAGTTTCCGAAGTTCCCGGCAAATTGTTTTTAGCCTGGACGTGAATCGGTTTTACATATCTGGGGTCAAAGGCGTCGATCGCATTATTCAGCAAATTCATAAATACTTGATTCAGTTGACCGGCATAGCATTCTACATCTGGCAATTCACCGTATTCTTTGATAATTTGAATTTCTGGACGATTTCCTTGTGCTTTCAAGCGATTTTTCATAATCATCAAGGTACTGTCAAGGTTGGTATGCACATTAATTGATTTAAATTCCGCTTCATGGAGGTGGGAAAATGTGCGTAGTGATTTGACAATTTCACTAATCCGTTCTGCCCCAACTTTCATAGAATTGAGTAATTTCGGTAAATCTTTCAAGATAAATTCTAGGTCAATTGCCTCGATTTCTTGCTGAATGGCTGGGACAGGTTCAGGATATTCTTGCTGATACAATTCTAATAATCTGAATAAATCGTTAATATATTCGCTGGCCGGGGCTATATTACTATAAATAAAACTCACCGGATTATTAATTTCATGGGCAACCCCAGCCACCATTTGTCCCAACCCAGACATTTTTTCCGTTTGCACTAATTGGGCTTGAGTTTTCTGTAACTTTTTCAGAGTTTCCTGAAGTTCTACCTGGGCTTGGTAACGCTCGCGAATTTCTCTTTCCAAATGTTGATTTGTGGCAGAAAGCTCGGCAGTGCGATCGCGCACTTTTTTCTCCAAAGAAAAATATAAGTCTGCTAATTGTTCCCCCATTAAATCAAACTGATTTGCCAGGGCTTCAAGTTCATCCCCCGTTTTCAAATTTAACCGATAAGTTAAATTTCCCGTGCCAATCATTTTCGCGCCTTGCTCCAGCTTGGTAATTCCTTGAATCACTGGCATAACAATCAGTTTAAATTGTCCCCAGGAAATCAGCATAATTGCGCCGATTGTTCCCCAGTAAATAATTAAATATTTTGCCTGAGACTGGCGATAATTTTGGTTAATGATCAACTCTTGTTTTTTCGCATTTTTTACTAAATACTCTAAATAAAGATCGATATCTTTTCTAAAAGAATTAATTGAACGGACATCCTGCTGCATTTCTTTTAAACTTGAGGGCTTATCTGTCAGACCTGAAGCCAGGTGTCTCAGGAATTTATGCCGATTTCTAATCACTGAAATGTCAGCGTTTTGCTCCGGCATCAGCAGTTCAAGTTCATCTAAAGTAATTAAAAATTTGGACATTGCCTGATGATAATTTTCCATCTCTAATGGATCGCGACCTAGGAGCAAAAAATCCTTTAAAGCTATCACCTGATCTCGTAAATAAATTTCCAGTTGATTGACCCGATCGATAGTTTTTTGGGTTTTTTGGCGACTGGCAGCTAAAGACGCTTCTGTGCGGTTGACCAAAAAAGCACTGCCACTGACTAGAGAAATGATTAAGCCTAATACAATTACCGCAGAAACAATAAACTTAGTTGTAATTTTCATTGCGTTAAATTTAAGGATTAGCCAATTGTAATGTTTGTTGTATCTTTCTAATGACTTCGTAGTCTTCATCCTGAACTAAAGTGTAGCCATCGGCGTCGATTCCTCCGATGGCAATCACCCCAGTCGGAGCATTAATCAGCGCTTTTTTTAATTCAAATTTAAATGTTTCTGGTAACTTACTGGAAATCACGATTGGACTACTGGGAATGGGTGCCGATTCCCAAATTATGCGATATTTTGGTTCCGGCAAAAGTCCCGTTTTTTGGGCTAAAATATAGCTAGATTTATTCACGGCGATCGCATCTACTTTTCCCTCAGCCAGCAGCGCCGTATTATGAGCGTGACTGTCCGCATAAATAACCTCGATAAAATCTCGGTCTGGATGAAATCCATTAGTTTGCAAATAAGCCAAGGGAAATAAATAACCAGAGGTAGAAGATTTGCTGACAAAACCAAATCGCTTGCCCTTTAAATCTGCCACTGTTTCAATGCCACTTTCCGTATTCACGATCATCGTGCTGGTGTACCAAGGTCTGCCGGTACTCTTTTCAATATGTGCCACAATTGGCTCTAATTCGGGATTCCGTTCCTTGGCTTTTACATAAGAAAAAGGCCCTAAATAAGCCATTTCCACCTTACCTTCTACCAGTAAATCAATCGAGGTCTCATAATCTTCGGTTAACGAAATCTTAACCGGCAAGCCCAGAGATGTTTGCAAATAATCAGCCAAGCGGTCTATCTTGTCTTGCTCCTCCGCTGAAGCACGATAAGGAATGATGGCAATATTCAGTTGTGCTAACTGTGAGGCGTTGCTTTTGGCTGTCTCATTGGCTTTCTCAGAGATGCGGACATCATGCTTAACTGGATCCAAGGCAGAGTTATTGCGGTTTGCAGTACAAGCGATGGACGATATTGTCAGGAATAAGAATAAAACAAATTGAGCTATTGGTTGCCTATATGAAGCGTGCATTGCTGAACTCTCTTAATTGCTTAAAATATTGATTAAGTTTATGCTTGACCGAATTGCGATCCCGTGGCTATAGAATAGCCACGTCAGCCCGGTGACAAGTCAATAAAATCCAGGGATTTTACCCCGGTTTTATTACCCCGGTTTTAATCTTAGGCTATTCATCACATCAAGTTGTGAAATTTAAACAAAATTTAAAGAAAATTTAACTCAAATAAAATCTCAGTGATGAATCGTTAAAATTTTCCAATTTTTGGCAGATTTATTGAGTGCAAATACGAGCAAATATAGTTAAATCCAGGTTGGCTCGGATTTGATTATCTAAATCAATATTAAAATTTATTACAATTTTTGACAATTCTGAAAAATTACGTGAGTAAGTTCTAGTAAAAATTAATTAAAAATTAACCAATTTTTTAAAAAAATTACAGATTATTTTAAACAAATAATGGAGCTCTCTTTGATAGCAAAAAGCAGCAAAAACATTCATGGCATACGCTAATTCATCACCGCTTGCAGGGGTTTTCAGAATCATTCACCAGGAAAGCATTTGTATTTGGTAAGTGCAGTCACGGGAATAATTACTCCGCAGATTCACTGATGAATTTCGGTAGTTTTGAGTTCTAATCATTTAGAAATCGCCAGAAATTTGGTTATGAGGGGCTTTTCTCCAAAACGGTGGCCGTATTTCCTACTGGCGCTTGCCACAGGTATTCAACCATAAATCTCGTAACCACAAACGAATTGCCTCAGCGATAAAACTATCGGAACTTTCTTCCGGTGGAGTTAGGGGTTCATTCGGTCGATTTGAACCCATCCGAGAAAATATTAAAGCCAGACGCCAACCCTGAGTGGTTTTCGTCAAAAACAGCCAGTGATATCGCGGGATTTCTACAACTTGATTTCCGCGATATTGTCGTTCTAACGTAGTCAGAAAAACTTGTTGTGGATCGTCTTTTAGCTCATCGTTTGGCGTCTGGGGTGGCGTCTGGGGTAGATCGGAGGAAGATGATTCGGGTTCTGATTCAGAATTCGGTTTAGAATTGAGAGAAGGCAAAGAATTTTCCAGCCTGGTACGGCGACGACCAGTGGTAGACCGACCCGAACCCGTCGTCGGTAACGGTTCAAATTCAGGATTACCCGCAATGACCACATAAATTTTCAGATCAGCTTGGCTCCAGGGTGGCTCCCGGCGCAGGACTCGGTTGGCATATCCGGGCAAATCGGGCAGCATCTGGGTAATCAAGGCTTCCAGGTTTTCTGGGCAAGTAGAAGGTTTTCGAGCCAGCCCTAAGGGTTGCTCCTGCGCGATCGCCTTTAAAGAGAGCGCTCCTAGTGGCAATAGGGTCTCAAACAACAGCAACCAAAGAACTAAATAAGAGTGCAAGCATGGCAAGCGCAAGCATTGCGCCCCTACTTTCTGCTTCATTTCTAAGTATTAAGTTCCTCACAAATGCGGGCAAAGGCCGCCACCGGATCCTCCGCCGCAGTAATCGGTCGGCCAATTACCAAATAATCCGCACCGGATTTAATGGCGTCTGCGGGAGTCATTGTCCGTTGTTGATCTCCCGTAACCGACCATTGCGGTCTGACCCCAGGGCAAACCAACAGAAAATCCTGACCACAGAGTTGTTTGATTTGTTTCGCTTCTTGGGGAGAACAGACCGCACCGGCTAACCCGCATTCTTTAGCCATCAACGCCATTTCCAGAGTAAATTGTGGCAACTCCACCGGCACTTTTAAATCAAAAGCCAAATCCCGCCAGCTTAGGCTGGTCAGTAGAGTAATGGCGATGAGTTTTGGTGGCTGAACCCCCCCTGCCCCCCCTTCACAAGGAGGAGGATTTAGCAGGGATTCTGATAAAGCAGCTTGAGCATCTTGGAGGGCGCGGCGACCGGCAGTGGCATGAATGGTAAGTAAATCTACGCCATACTGGGCTGCGGAACGGCAAGCCCCCGCCACCGTATTGGGGATATCGTGAAACTTTAAATCGAGAAAAATGCGTTTTTGCCGTTGTTTCAGTTCCGCGAGAATCTCCGGGCCACTGCTGACAAAGAGTTCTAGCCCAACTTTCCAAAAATTGACATCGGGCAAGGTTTCCACCAGGGCGATCGCCGCTGCGAAAGTGGGTACATCTAAAGGGACAATAATGCGATCGGCAGTAAGCATTTTAGGTTAGTGGTGACTAGGGTGGTTAGTTCTTGTTTCCGCCTTCGGGGACATGACGATATAAGTTGGCAATTATTTAACCAGTCGAATAAATTTTTTCTTGCCAACTTGCAAAACTTTACCGTCTAGTTCCGCCGGAGACTGGTAGGAGATATTCACATCATCAATGCGATCGCCATCCAAACGCACCGCCCCCCCTTGCACCTGTCTTCGGGCATCCGAAGAAGTCTTACATAACCCCGCCGCACTAATCAGATAGTAAAGAGGCGCCGGAAAATTCACCTTGCTTAAAGAAAACTCTGGCACCGCATCCGCTTGCTTCGCATCCCCTTGCACCAAAGTTTGCGCCGCCTTTTGCGCTTCTTGGGCAGCTGCGGGGCTGTGGTACTGGGACACCACATCCAGGGCCAGCAACTTTTGACACTCTCGCGGATTATCTGGTAACTGATCCAAAGGCAAATTGGTCAACAATTCAAAATACTGTGGCACCAGAGCATCGGGTATTTTCTCTAACTTGGAATACATCGTCAAGGGGTCTTCCGACATTCCCACATAATTATTCAAAGACTTGGACATCTTCTGAGTCCCATCAGTCCCGATTAAAATCGGCATCAGCATCCCAAACTGGGGGGTTTGACCAAAATAGCGCTGTAAATCTCGACCTACGGCAATATTAAACTTTTGGTCAGTTCCCCCCAATTCCACATCAGACTTTACCGCCACAGAATCATAACCTTGCATCAACGGGTAGAGAAACTCATGCAAATAAATCGGCGTCCCCTGCTCGTAGCGCAGGGCAAAGCCTTCTTTGGCTAACATCTGACCGACCGTCATCGTGGATAATAACTCTTGGACTTTGGCCAAGTCTAGCTGAGACAACCATTCCGAGTTGTAGCGAATTTCTAGGCGTCCTGGGGTATCAAAGTCTAAAATAGAACGAACTTGATCTAAATAGGTCTGAGCATTTTGTTTCACCTCTGCCGCAGTCAACTGACGGCGGACTTCTGATTTACCAGTCGGATCGCCAATTTGCGCGGTAAAATCGCCAATAATCAAAACTGCTGTATGACCCGCATCTTGAAACGCTCGTAACTTACGCACGGGGATACTATGACCGAGATGTAGATCGGCCCCAGTGGGGTCAATGCCTAACTTAACCCGCAAAGGCCGTTTAGATTTGGCCAAGCGTGCCAGTAGATTTTCATTTTCGTCATCAGAATCAGGACGATGGGGAAAAATTTCCTCGGTGCCACGATATAACCAAGATAATTCCAAGTCTGTAGGAGGTTGCGATTGATGGGAAGACATGGTTGTTATATGCCCGGTGTGATAAATAACGATGGGTGAGGGTCGCATCCTGCACCGCCAAACTACTATAATGCCAAAATTAGTGATAAAACTTAATATAAAATTAAGCGAACTCCTTAAGCGTTCCCCAAGCGTCCCGGAGTCAATCGCGCAAAACCTGTAAAATCTCTCAATAACATCCAGTTACATCAGTCAGGCTCTCCGGATTTGATGGTCAAATCATAGTTAATCAAGTTTAGAGACGTGGGTAAGATTCTAGAAATCCAACCCCAAGGCTATTTCTTGAGCGACGGGGTAATCGCTTAGTAATCAGCGTATTGTCCACGACCCCCAAATTTATCCACCCAGCAACTCTGGTTAAACAGAGTTAAAGAAAGATTATTTTAGTGAGGAAGTGAAATCGCCGTGTCAACAAACACAATTCCACAAAATCCACCGCGAGACTCAGCACCCGTCTTTAACTTCTTACAAGACATCAGCAAGGTGACTGCGGGCACCCTGTTGGGTGTGACTATGTTGGCATCTTCTGTGGTTGCTGGGGGACTGGTCGGTTTGGCGATCAGCTTCCGAAACCTGCCAGACGTGAGAGTTTTACGCAGCTACGTTCCCGCAGAGACCACTCATATCTATGACATCAAAGGAAGATTGCTCACCAGTCTCCACGACGAGGCTAACCGGGAAGTTGTCCCCTTGAACAGAATTTCTCCTCACCTGAAACGGGCTGTGATGGCGATTGAAGATAGCCACTTCTACCAGCACCACGGCATCAACCCTGGTGGGGTGATGCGAGCCTTAGCTGCCAACTTAGAAGCCAATCAAACGGTGGAAGGGGGTTCGACTCTAACCATGCAGTTGGTGAAAAATTTGTTCTTGTCTCCCAAACGGGCTATAAGTCGGAAAGCGGCTGAAGCGGTTCTCTCGATTCGTTTAGAGCAAATTTTCACCAAAGACCAGATTATGGAACTTTATCTGAATCAGGTCTATTGGGGTCATAACTTGTATGGAGTGGAAACCGCCGCGAGAAGCTATTTTAATAAGTCGGCTGCGGACTTAAACTTAGCGGAAGCGGCGATGATGGCGGGCATTATCCAAGCTCCTGAAGAATATAGCCCATTTAGTAATTACAAGTTAGCTAAACAAAGACAGGCTACGGTGCTCGATCGCATGGTGCGGCTGAAGTGGATTACCCCAGAAGAAGCCCAAGCAGCGCGAGAACAACCTTTATTGGTCGGCAGAGTTACTTCTTTCCCCGGCAGTAAACTACCCTACGTCACCGAAGCGGTAGTTCAGGAGTTAAATCAGCGATTTGGTCGGGAGGCGGTACTCAAAGGTGGGATGCGTGTGCAAACCACTATTGATATGAACTTCCAACGGATGGCCGAAAGAACGGTACGCAATTGGCATGAAACTCTTTATCAGCAAGGAGTTTTTTACGACCGGAATAATGGTCAAATTGCTCTGGTAGCTGTCGATCCTCGGACTCACTTTGTCAAAGCAATGGTGGGAGGCGCTGATTTTGAAAAAAGTCAGTACAATCGAGCGATTCAAGCCCAACGCCAGCCCGGATCGGCGTTTAAGCCGTTTGTCTATTACGCCGCTTTTGCCACTGGTAAATATGGGCCAAATTCGATTGTGAATGACAGCCCAGTCAGTTACCGAGATGGTGACGGTTATTACAGCCCACAAAACTATGGCGGATCTTTTTCAGGGGCGGTGAGCATTCGTAAAGCGCTAGAGGTTTCTCTGAATATTCCCGCCGTGAAAATCGGACAAGAGGTGGGGTTAAATAAAGTGGTGGAAGTTTGTCGAGTCCTAGGGTTTAAAAGTCCCATTACTCCGGTGATTTCTTTGCCCCTGGGTGCGGTGGATGTGACCCCTATGGAAATGGCGGGGGCTTATGCAACTTTTGCCTCTAATGGCTGGGCTTCTGATACTACGTTTATTGTTCAAGTGACGGATAGCAATGGTAAAGTCTTGCTAGACAATACTCCTAAACGGCGCTTGGTGTTAGATCCTTGGTCAGCGGCTTCCATAAATGATGTGCTGCAAGGGGTGATTACTAACGGTACAGGCACTAGAGCTCAGATTGGTCGTCCAGCAGCGGGTAAGACGGGTACGACTTCCTCTGAACGGGATGTTTGGTTTGTGGGTTATGTGCCGCAGTTGTCCACCGCTATTTGGGTGGGGAATGATGATTATACTCCTCTAGCTCGTGGAGCTACTGGCGGGGGATATGTGGCACCAATTTGGCGGGACTTTATGGTTCAAGCGCTTCAGGGAATGCCCGTACAAAGTTTCACAAATCCTTGGGTTTTTCAGCCCCCAAAGTAAGCTGCTTTATTGGTTATTGGTTATTAGTTGTTGGTTATTAATTGTTGTTCATTATTTACTGGTTATTGGCTATTAGCTACTAATTATTGGCTATTGGTTATTGGTTATTCGACGGCCAATAAAGAATAACTAATAACCAATAACCAATTTATTTTTGCCGTTCAACTTCGGCTTTCATCCTTTCTAGGGTTAAATGCATTTGATCAAACATTTGTTGCGGGGTCATCCCCGCTTGACTCAGTTGGGTTTTAAGCTGTTCTATTGTGATTTTAGCCATAAAATCTTCTGAAAGTTCAAAGCGTTTCATAAAAATCCGATAACGCTCCATCATGGCTTCCATTTGCTCGATGAACAGTTTCTTCCCTTCTCTGTCAAATTTGCCATATTTACTGCCTAATCTAATTAAGGCTTGATAATCTTCAAATAACTGTTTGGCTTCTTGTTGTACGATTTCAGATTCAAAAAAGCTCATCGCTAACACCCATTTTCTGTTAAATTAATTTTCTTGACGCAGTGGATATGCCACTTCCCTGATTCATATTTTACCTAGTTTGGGAGGGGTTAACTCAATTTTAACCGGGGAGCTGGGGCTGAATGCGGTAATTTGGAAATCTATTTACAGAAAACCGATCCGATTTGGTGGCCAAAAACGAAAAGTTGCCCGACCAATAACATTCTCAATTGGTAAAAAGCCCCAAATGTGGGAGTCGTTACTATGATTGCGGTTATCTCCCATGACGAATAATTGCTTTGAGGGTACTGGTTTGGGTCCCCATTGATAGTCGGGCGGTTCGGCGATATATTCTTCCGTTAATGGTTGGTTATCTACATAAACTTGACCGTTGTCTACGGCAATGACTTGACCGCTGGTGCCAATGATTCGTTTGATGAATGCTTGGTTTTTTCTGTATCCTTGAGCTTGCAATGTTTGCGGCGGGTCAAAGACTATGATTTCCCCTGGGCTTGGGGGTCGAAATCGATAGGAGATTTTTTCTACCACAAGGCGATCGCCCAGTTGTAGGGTCGGCGCCATGGAATCCGAGGGAATATATCTCGGTTCGGCGACTAAGATCCGAATTAAGAAAGCTAATCCTAGGGCTATAAATAAAATTACGATATTTTCTCGCAATCTTGGCCACCATTTATCTGCTGCTTGATTGGTGGCTAATTCTTTTTTTTCTGTGGTCATCAATTCCTCCGTGAGACTATTTTGATTCAGCTATTTAGATTAAATTTAGCGGGATTGTGGGGGAGCTTTTGGAGCTTCTGGAGCGGGGGGCTTTTGGAGCTTTTGGTGCAGGGGAGCTTTTGGAGCTTCTGGAGCGGGGGGCTTTTGGAGCTTTTGGTGCAGGGGAGCTTTTGGTGCGGGGGTGCGGATGGTGCAGGGGTGCTTCTGGTGCAGGGGTGCAGGGGAGTGTGGGAAGGAAATTCCCCCTCTGCTCCGGGAGCCCCTCTGCCCCTCATCGCCTCTGCCCCTCTGCGCCGGGAGCCCCTCTGCTCCGGGAGCCCCTCTGCCCCGGGAGCCCCTCTGCACCAAAAGCACTTCTGCCCTACTCAGCTTTACAAGACTCGTAAGACACTGGGAATGCTGATTACCGCATCGAGTTGGCGAATTTCGGCTAAAGCATTGAGGAAATTACCTTCAGGGACGTCGTGAGTGACGACGACGATTTCGGCTTGGTTGCCGCGCATTCCAATTTGGACAACGGATTCTAGGCTGACTCCATGATTGCCAAAGCTTGTTCCCAGATGCCCAATGACTCCAGGGGTGTCATTGGTGAGAAAACGAGTGTAAAAGCGTGTCACCAATTCTTCCATTGGCGCGATCGCACAGTAGTGCTGATGAGTACAACTGAGCAATGGGTGGGGAATTGGTTCGGTTTCTGTTTTCAAGATGGCCGCAATGGTCAAAATATCAGAAACTACGGCACTGGCGGTCGGACCCGCTCCGGCGCCGGGGCCGTAAAACATTATTCTACCTAGCGGTTCTCCTTCGATCAAAATCGCGTTATACACCCCATTGACACTGGCGAGGGGGTGGGTTTTGGGGACGAGGGTGGGATGGACTCGGATCGATAAGCGATCGCCGGCATGATTCTCTGTGCTGGATTTTCGTTCGGCGATCGCGAGTAACTTAATCGTAAAGCCCAGCTTTTCGGCATAAGCAATATCTGCGGCACTGACTTGTCGAATGCCTTCACAGTGGACATCTTCCAGTTTAATTCGACCCGCAAAGGCGAGGGATGCCAAAATTGCAATTTTATCCGCCGCATCCAATCCATCCACGTCAGCGGTGGGGTCAGCTTCGGCATAGCCTAAGCGTTGTGCGTCGGCCAGGACATCGGCAAAATCCGCGCCCTCTGTTTGCATTCGGGTGAGAATGTAGTTGGTGGTGCCGTTGATAATCCCCATGACCGATTTCAGGCGGTTCACCCCTAGGGATTCTTTTAAGGGCTGGATGACGGGGATGCCGCCACCGACCGCTGCTTCGAGCATGACATAGACCCCTTTGGCGTTGGCAGCGTCGAAAATTTCATTGCCATAGCGGGAAATTACTGCTTTGTTGGCAGTGACGATATGTTTCCCGTGACTAATGGCAGTGAGAATGAGCGATCGCGCCGGTTCTAGACCGCCAAGCAACTCGACCACAATGTCAATGTCTGGGTCAGTGACGATTTCCTCTAAGTCCGTGGTGAGTTGGTCAGCGGCAAATGTCACCTGACGGGGTTTATCCAGGTTGCGGACTCCCACGCGATGAATCTCTAGCTCTTGTAGTAAGGGATGGCGTCCCAAAGAGTCCAGAATGATTTGCGCTGTTCCGGTGCCAACGGTTCCCAATCCTAGTAAACCGAGTTTATAAGCCACTATTCTAATCCTGAGACTAAATGCGTGCTTTGAATATTGTCTCACCTGTTCGGGTCATAAGTGAATAGGTCTAATATCTCTGCCTGGGTTTTGGTGACAGCTTGAACCATAGTTGGGTTTTAATTGCTTTATTTAATGCTTTATTTAATTATAACATAAGTTGTTTTTTTTTGTAATATAAAAAACATAATAAACATATTTTTTAACTTACTTAAAGTGGTGTTTTTGTCAGAAATAATTGTAATTTTCAGGATGGATGGTGGGCTTTTGCCTACCCTACAGATATGGTAGTTTTAGGGGAAGTGTAAATAAACGTAATAAACAGAAGAGAATTGGTGCCAATTCTGGAAAAATCAGCCACAATATAAGAGAAGCTTGATTGTTTTTCTGGCAGTAGGAGGGTGCGATGTCGGAGATACCAATTTGCCGCGATTCCTCTCAGGATAGCTTCGCTTCACGGGCCGAGGCGGGAAAACAACTGGCGGCTGCCATTGTTGCAGAATTGACCCAACTGAGAAGCGAGTGTCGGGGCGATTCCGCGATCGCCCAAGCCAAACCAATTGTCTATGCTTTGCCGCGAGGGGGGCTGCCCGTGGCTGTGCCGATCGCCGAACAACTCCAGTGTCCATTAGACATTGTGGTAGCGAAAAAAATTACTACGGCGTTTAATCCAGAATTGGCAATTGGGGCGCTGACTCCTGATGGTGAGATTATCTGGGGTGCCAATGAGATGGGTTCATCGGTTTATCATGGTTATCATAGCCGGATTCGGGAGAAAGATGTCTATCACGCCCAAGCTAAAGCCCAATCTCAGTTAGCCCAGTTGAGCAAGTTTCGCCCCCAAGTTAGCCCGGAGGGAAAAATTGCTATTTTGGTTGATGATGGGATTGCTACTGGGATGACTATGGCAGTGGCCGTTAAAGCGGTAAAAGCGCAAAAACCGGCACAGATTTGGATTGCTGTACCCGTTGCCCCGGTACAATTAATGTCATCATTAGAGGAGTGGTGCGATCGCGCGATCGTCCTAGCAACTCCCGATCCTTTTATCAGCGTCAGTCGCTTTTATGTTGACTTTTCTCAAGTGGACTTAAGCGAAGCTCAAGCCTATTTGCAAAAATGTCATCAGCGTAATCAGCGGCAATTTTAGAAGTTGAGTAAATACTAGGCCGATGAACTTAATCCGATGTTTTGAATTTGACCCGCCTCGATTTATTGAGTGGGTGATGATTTTGCTGGCAAGCTCTATGGCTATTTTTTGGGTGCTACACCTGAACCAGTGGCCATACTTGGTGCTTTGTGCCAGTTTTGTCTTAGGAAATGCCACATCAATTTGGGTGAGAACGGCGATTTCTTCGCCCATTCCTGGCCGGTTAACTCAAGCCACGGCGGTGCTATGTTTATCTCTAATTTTTTTCTGTGTTAGTTTGATTTTTTTATCATCTATTTTTTGAATTATTACCGAACGGGCTGGGGTAATTAATCTATCAATTGTTAGTTGTCAGTTGTTGGTTGTTAGTAATGTAGGGTGGGCAAATTCTCTGGTGATTTGCCATAGATTAATAAATTACCATAAATTAACAAATTATCTTTGGGATTTCGCCCACCCTACGGAACATTAATTTTTCGGGTGACGGCCAATTAAGCCACCATAAGCGTCGTAAAGCATAAGGGGAATTTCGGCGTTGTCACTAATCGTTTGTAGGGCAACTTTTAAAGTTTCTAAATGTTGGTCGATGCTAACCAAGGCTTTGTGATCGCCTTTTTGATCGGCGAGGAGGGCGGTTCGTTTGACATGGCGAACGTAGGCAGGGGTCAGCCAAACATTAATCACATCTTCGGTGACGGTGTATTCGCAGATCACAGGACTCCCGTTGCAGAGTTTTTTCAGATCGTTTTGGGTTTTTTGCAGAATTGTGGCTGTTTTGAGATTAACAGCGACTTCGTTGCGAGCATTAGTGTAACTGGTGACTAAGGATTGTGCTTTGGCAGAGTAGAAAGTATTTTCCGGCACTTCACGAACTAATCTCAGTGCATCAGTCCAGTGATTGAGGGATTTCGACCATTGTTTTTGTTCGGCTAGTTGCTGGGCTTGTTCCGCCGCGGCGATCGCCAGATTGTAAGTCTCTTGGGAGATTTTTTCTTGGACTTGCTGTTGACGGGCTTTGACCAATTGTTTGCGGTATTCCGCGACGGAATCTTGAAGCTGAATATAAGCCATTGTAGAAGGGGGAATTCTGGGGATTAAGTTAACGGTTTCTTGCCATAAGTCGTAAATTCCCTGCCAACTTTCTAAGCCCGTGGCCACTCCTTGACGAGTGTAGGCTAAGTCGGCTTTTGTCCGGATTTCTTTCAAGGTTTCTGCTGCCTGCTCTTCCTGTTTGACTCGTTGGACGATCGCCTGCAAATTGGCTTCATACTCGGATAACTTTTTCTGAGCAAAGGGATAAAGTTGTGACCCTGGAGGGATTTGCTCCAGCAGGGCGATCGCCTCTGACCACAAAACTTCAATGGCTTGCCAAGTCTCCAACGGTAAGGGAGAATTCTGGGCTTTTTTCCATGCGGCGGCGCCAGTTTCCATCGCCGTCATCACTCGCTCGATTTGGGTGGCTTCGGTTGCAGCACGAGTCAGCGATCGTCTTGCCTCTTTATGTTTGCCAGACCAGACGGGAATTTGTTTCAGTTGCTCCGTAGCTAAATTGAATTTATCTTGCGCCTGGGCAAACTGCTGGGCATTTTTAGCCTCAGCCAAAATTTGTTGCGCCTCGTCCATCTGTTGTTGTGCTTGAGCAATGGTTTCACATTTCCCCAGCACACAGGGACGAGTAAAAGCGTAAAGACTTACGGAACATAAGGTCAGCGACAGAAGAAAATACGCCGAAACTTGTCCCCACCACGACGGTAACTCTGGGAATTTAGTCTTTTGCCTCTCACTCAACAAAACAGAGGAAAACTCCTCATTTTCACCATTACCTCCACCATTATCTCCACCATTATCTCCACCATTATTTCCACCACTATTTCCACCATTATTTGTCATGGTTTCATCCCCTGGGGGTAAGGCCAAACGATTCTCATTGGTCAAAACCCGATCCGCCGACAATTCAGCCGCGGAACCGGGCGCAGAAGCACTCCGGGGATTTCCATGATCTTCGCTCAATTTTTCCAGCCACGCAAAAGCCGTCAAGGGGCTGACACTATCAGCATCGCTGCTCACCTCGCCCAAAGGTTGGGGCAGCTTAAAGGCATGATAGGCATAGGGCTGGACTTGACCGAACACTCGCAAATAAAGACGCAGTTCTCCCGTCAGTTCAGGAGATAGGCTTAAAATGGCTTGATGAATGGCTTTAAAGGTTTGTTGCAAGTCCGGTCTGACCCCTGCTTTATGTTGGGCTAAGACCAATAAATCGGCGTTTTTGATGGCACACCGTACCTGAATCGGGGAATTTTCTAACATTTCTAACAATTGAGCATCTAAACGCTGCTGCAATTGGTTTTCTAGAAAGCGTAAAGACCGCTTGGGGGTTGCTGTATTCATAAAGGAAGGGTTGAGAACTTTCAGATAGAATTATTTGTGATTATTCGTGTGCTTGGGTCACAAGTAAGAGAAACTACATATTGAGATTGATTTTAAACGGTATGCTGAAAAACGCTATTTGTCAGCAGCACCAGTCAGCAGCATCAGTCAGCAACATCAGTCAGTAACATCAGTCAGCAGCAAGATAGTTCTTAGAGGAATTGGTTATGGATCTGTTGGAGTACCAAGCAAAAGAATTATTTCGAGAAATGGGCATTCCGGTCTTGCCCTCTCAAAGAATTGATCACCCCAAAGACCTGAAAAAGTTGAAAATTCCCTATCCAGTGGTACTCAAGTCCCAAGTTCGGGCGACTGGACGCGGTAAGGCTGGTGGGATTAATTTTGTCGAAAATACCATTGATGCGGTGGCCGCTGCACAAACTATCTTCAATTTACCTATTACTGGTGAATATCCAGAAGTTTTGTTGGCGGAGGCTAAATATGATACGGATAAAGAGTTGTATTTAGCGGTGGTGCTGGATCAAACCGCCCGCAGGCCGGTGTTGTTGGGTTCTCAGCAGGGGGGAACCAGTACCGAGTCGGCAATGGAGAAGATGCAGCAGGTGGTGGTGACGGACGAGTTTTCCCCATTCTACGCTCGTCGCTTGGTGTTGAAAATGGGCTTGTCGGGAACTCTGGTGAAGTCCGTTAGCGCCATTGTGGAGAAAATGTATCGTCTCTTTGTGGCTAAGGATTTGGATCTGGTGGAAATTAACCCATTGGGAATTAGCCGCAGTGGGGAGGTGATGGCTTTGGATGGCAAGGTCAGTGCTAATGATGAGGCGATTTTCCGCCATGATGATTTGGTTAAGTTATCCCAGAAAATTAGTTGCCGGATAAGCGGTGAGTTGTCTGTAGGCACACCGCATCCTGTGTCCTCGCCGGGTTTGAACTTTGTCACCCTTGATGGGAATATTGGTATTCTCTGTAATGGTGTAGGGTTGACAATGGCGACTTTGGATTTGGTTCACCTTTATGGAGGCAAGTTGGCCAATTTTGTCAATTTGGGTGGAGATGCTCGGTGTGATTTTAGTCGCGACCTCCTCTGCTCCCGCTTGGAACAGGGGTTAAATTTGATTGGCAAAGACCCGAATGTGAAGGCAATTTTGGTGAATTTAATCGGTGCGGCGATTGATTGTGAGTTGGCCGCTCAGGTGATTAGTGCCTATGTGCAAAGGACTCCTCGCAGTGCAAGCGCGAACGTCCTCCCAACCGGCGAAGCTAAAAAGGCGCTTACCCAGGTAGATGCCCAAAAGTCCGTTGGGGCAGGCGCCGATACGGATGATTCTTTAGATTTTTTCCCTGGTAAACCTCAATTGGTTGTGCGTTTGCTGGGAAGTCGCTTTGCGGAAGCTAAGGAAATTTTATCCCAAGTTAAGGTTCCTTTGCTGGACAATTTAGATGAGGCGATTAAAAAAACTGTGGCCATTGTCCAGTAAGTTGACTGGCTGAAGTACCGTGATGCAAAGATGGGCATCCTCTTTCGGAAAGTAGGTCAGATTAGGGTGATAACATGAATTTTAAAGCAGATAGCAAAGTTTTAATCCAGGGGATTACAGAACCGTTGGGAAAAGCCCATAGTCAATTGATGCAAGCTTATGGCACTCAGGTGGTTGGCGGTGTTAGTGCGGGCTATGGTGGGCAGCAGATTAATGACTTGCCAGTGTTTGATATGGTCGAACAAGCTTTGCTGGAAGTCGGCCCCGTGGATACCAGCGTGGTTTTTGTCGCCCCTTATCAGGTGCTGGATGCGGCTTTAGAGGCGATCGCTTCGGGAATTAAGCAAATTATTATCATTACTGAGGGGGTTCCCCCTTTGGATATGGTGTGTTTGGTTAGAAAAGCGGAAGCGTCGGAAACTTTGGTGGTTGGCCCGAATACTCCTGGGGTAATTGTGCCGGGAAAAGTCCTCCTGGGTACTCATCCCCAAGAGTTTTATACTCCGGGGAAAATCGGCTTGATTAGTCGCAGTGGCACTTTGACTTATGAAGTTGCTAATGAGTTAACTAAGGCAGGTTTGGGTCAGTCCATTGGGGTGGGTATTGGTAGTGATGCGATTATTGGGTCGAGTTTCGCCCAATGGCTGCAAATTTTGGATGAGGATGACGGTACTGAGGCGATCGTTTTGGTGGGTGAAATTGGCAGTGGGGGCGAAGAGGCTGCTGCTGCTTATATTGAGGAGGCGATCGATAAGCCGGTGATTGCTTATTTGGCAGGTACTTATGCCCCGAAGGGAAAACGTCTCGGTCATGCGGGGGATTTGATTGCTGCCCAGTTGTCCGTAGGCAACCCGGATAAGGTTAGACCAATTGGGGCTGACCCGGAAACCGCCCAGAGAAAACTTTCTGCCTTTAAATCGGCAAAAATTCCGGTGGCGGAACGTCCCTCAGATATTCCTCACTTGGTCAAAAAAGTCCTTAAGCCTGCGAGTAAGAAAAAGTAAATTTTTTTGGTTATTTGTTATTGGTTATTGGTTAGTCGTAATTTTTGGCCATATTTTCAAATAACAAATAACCAAGAGCCAAGAACCAATAACAAATAAAAAAAATGATTGCTGAAATTGAATTACTAAAATCCCAAATTTCCTCTTTGCTGATTTATCAAAATGTGCTGCAAGATGCGAGCGGTAAAGGTTTTGTCAATCTGTTAAATGTGTTGGTGAAAACCGACCGTAAAGATTTTAATTGTTTGGCCGCTTATGGGCATTGGTTTAGAGCTTTAGCCAGTCAAAATATCTCCTGGCAAAATTATTTAATTCAGCAAATTCTCGCAGCCGAAAATCCTTTTACCCGGCAGGTAAAAAAACAACCTTTGGCGGATTTATCCCCGTCACTGATTGCAGCGGTAAACCATGATTTAGAAGTGCTACAAACGGTTTATAATTGCAGCGGAGAACAAGTCAGTCAGTGGGTGAAATTTGCGGCCAAGTTGTCTCAGCCACCCGTGGCATGGAATCAGATAGAAAACCCGGCGGCGTTACCAGAGTATCAAGTGCCATTATGGATGGCGTTTAAATCAGCAAAGAAATGGCCCGATCTTCTGGAAAGTTTAGCAGCCTATTATCACGAGTATGGCTGGGGAATTTTTACAGAATATCGGGCTTTTCGTTGGCAGTCAGGTGAGTTAGTTAGCATCCCACATCCTGACCGGGTTCGGTTGACTGAATTAGTGGGCTATGAGTGCCAAAAAGTAACATTACTTAATAATACCCAAAGTCTTTTAGCCGGTTTACCCGCTTTGAATGTGTTGCTGTATGGGACTCGCGGGACGGGCAAGTCTTCTTTGGTTAAGGCTTTGTTAAATGAGTATGGCGATCGCGGTTTACGTTTGATAGAAGTGAGTAAATCTACTCTGAAAGATTTGCCCGCGATCGTGGAACTGTTGCGCGATTTGCCCCAAAAGTTCATTGTTTTTGTGGATGATTTGTCTTTTGAAGAAGATGATGATGATTTTAAGGCGCTGAAGATGGTTTTAGAAGGGAGTTTAACCGCTAAACCTCAAAATGTGGTGGTTTATGCTACTTCTAATCGCCGTCATTTGGTGCGAGAGTTTTTTGGCGATCGCCCCCGTCCCAGTGTTGAGGAAATTCACGCTTGGGACTCGGTACAAGAAAAGCTTTCATTTAGCGATCGCTTTGGCTTAACTTTAACTTTTGAAGCGGCGAATCAAGACAAATATTTAACCATTGTGCATCATCTTGCTGCTTTAGCTAATATTACTATTTCCCAGGCAGAATTAGACTATGAAGCATTACAATGGGCGACCCAACATAATGGGCGATCGGGACGTACCGCCCGTCAGTTTATTGACTTTCTCCTGGGCAAGTTAACCGTTAAATAGGGGCAAAGGATTCGCGGATTAAGATTAACTAATAACCGTTCAAATATATATAGGCGTTCAGTTATTGTCATTGCCTGTTTAATATTATAAAATTATCAAATAAATAGGGGCGAAGCATTGGCGGATTAAGATTAACTAATAATCCCTAAAATCTAGGCGCGAATGCTTTGCCCCTACAGCGATAATATTCTTTCTATCCTCTAATGCAAACAGCCGTCTCATACAATCGCTTTTTGCCCCCTCGCTTGCGAAAACAGATTATTTTTTCCACCTCAAACCCTTCGTGGGCAAAAATTTTGCCTAAGATAGATTCAGTAAATATCTCTACCCCGGAAAGTCTAGAATTTCCCACAATATAAGCCCCCCGAAAATTTTTACTCTTAACCTGCTGGAGTAGTTTGATATGTTTCCACATATCAATAAAGTATTTGGTGGCATAATTACACATTAAAATACTTTGTTCTTTCAGTGGTTCATAATAGCAAAGATAGGGTTTTATCTCACGGGGAACCGGAAGCAATTCATTTTGCAAAATAGATGTCGCCCGACCCCAAGTTCCTCCCACCGCCTGTAAGTCAATTTCCGTAGCTTGTCCAACATTCTCTAAAATTTCCATAAAGTGTAATTGGGGTCTAGTTTGATGAACGTAGCTATACCGATTGGGATAAGGCGGTGATGTAATGACAAAATCAATGGGATCGTTAATTAGTGTTCTTAAGTCATCCGTTGAATTGCCTAAGCGAATTGAGTTGAGTTGTGAAAATAATCTTTGTTCTGCATTTAGGTTAATTAAATCATCATAAACTATTTTTAAATTATTGGCAATTTCTGCCATAACATCAATGTCTCTTTGATGATTGTCGTCAAAAGTTATTGTGGGATGATTTCTGTGAATATTGGCGCAGTCTAAACAGGCTTTATTTACCGCCAGCCATAGATAATCCTGCACGGGAAAGTATTCTGCTTTTCCTAAAATTTCGCGGCAGATGATTAGGTTTTTCAGCACAGGCTTTTGCCACCATCTAAAAACGTTATGAATAATCGGAATCCTGGTTTTAAATTCCGTGACTACCTCTTCGATGGTTAAATTTTTATAAGCTTCGATTAAATTAGAGACTTCCGTGAGATATTTTGCCAATAAATTTAGATGGCTGGTATCCCATTTTAGAGATTTATTGCCCACTTGTTCTAACACTGGGTTAATTTCAATGCCGATAGTTTTTATGCCATGTTTTTGGCATTCTATAGCGGTGGTGCCTCGACCGCTAAATGGATCGAGGACAACATGATTTCTGGAAATGCCCAATTCTTTGAGCAAAAATCTGACTAAACCGGGGGAATAGCTGGGAGTTAGACGATACCATCTATGCACCGATTCTACTTGTCCGCCTTTGAAAGTAATATCGCCGATGTCTAATTCTTGATAATCAAAACCAGACTCTTGGATATTTGTGTGAAAAGACCTGGTGCGATTCGGCAAAGCCGATCGCTGCCGCGAATCGCGGGTTTCTGGAGAAAATAATGATAACTGTTCAAACATCGTGAATCTGATGATCTGATTTATGATCTAATGATAGCTAATTTTATTTTAGCATATTTTGTTAATTTTAATTCTCAAAAAATGATTAGTCGTGATTTCAAATTTTACTTATTTCGGCTTCCATACCAAGAAACCGAGTTTCTTAGCACAGTTAATGCGTTACGCTCCCAAAATTATCGCAGAAACCCGGTTTTTCCACAGTCCTGGACGCTGGGCGATTCCGCGAAGCGGATCCCTAAAGCGAATTGCTCCTAGCAACTTTTACGAATACCCACTATAATAAATAATATCAGTGTTAATGCTTGTAGTCAACCAATATACCCAAAAACTATGACAATTGCTCAAGAAAAACAACCGATAATTACCCCTGAAGATGTTACAATACCAGGGAGTGATTTATACAGTGATGAACCTCCC
>FWWL01001130.1_pt1 | contig 66052 bp, 58 predicted proteins | sample 2228331 | NCBI WGS metagenome assembly FWWL01 (sample SAMEA103939775, study PRJEB20133) | metagenome
CTATAGCTTGCTCTAGCATAGTGGCCACTATTCTTTCTGGACCTCCCCGGCTAGGACAAGGGTAGGTAGCAACTTGGGTTAATCTAAGGTCATACACTGCTCTAGCAAGGGAGGAACGCGGTGAGACACAAACTTTGGTTGGTAATGCTGTTATTGTTGCTGCCCGTAGCCCCGGCCCAGCAGCTACGCGAACAGATACGCAAATACACCCTAGACAACGGCTTGCGAGTCTTGATGGTGCCTGATAAGACGGCCCCGGTTATCCACTTCAATCTGATGTTCGACGTCGGCGGTGTGGACGAGGCTCCGGGGCTGGGGGGGATTGCCCACATGGTCGAGCATATGGCCTTCAAGGGCACGCCCAGCATTGGGAGCCTGGACTGGCCTAGGGAGAAAGCGGCCCTGGAGGCGATAGATAAGGCCCGGGCCGAGTTGGATCAGGCCATCGCCCGGGGGGCCTCGCAGGAGGAAATCCAGCGCCTTACGGCAGCTTTCAACCAGGCCCGCGAGGAGGCCAAAAAGCTGGCCCTGCCCAACCCCATTGACCAGCTTTTCACCAACAACGGTGAGCAAGGCCTCAACGCCTCCACCGGCTACGACCGCACCGACTACCGGGTTTCCCTGCCTTCCAACCGCCTCGAGCTCTACCTGCGGGTCTACGCCGACGTGATGATGAACGCGGTCTTCCGTAGCTTTTACGAGGAGGTGGATGTGGTGCTGGAAGAGCGCCGTCAGCGCAACGAGAACGACCCTAACGGGGCGTTGAGCGAGGTCTTTTTGCGCGCGGCCTTCCAGGTACACCCCTATGGCCGGCCCCTGATCGGCAGCCGAGAGGAAATTCAGGGCTACCGGGTGGATAAGGCCCTGGCGTTTTGGCGGACCCACTACCACCCCAACCGGGCGGTGCTGGTGTTGGTGGGGGATGTGGAGCCTGAGCGGGATATCCAGCTGGTGCGTCGCTATATGGGGGCGGTGCCCCGGGGTCCCGAGCGGCCCAGCTTGAATATTCCTCCCGAACCCCCCCAGACGGCCGAGCGGCGGGTGACGCTAGAGTACAACGCCCAGCCCAGCCTGCGCATCGGTTTCCACAAGCCCACCTACCCCAGCCGCGAGGCCTACGTGATGGACGTAATCGACGCTATCCTCACCGAGGGGCGCACCAGCCGGTTGTTCCGCCGCTTGGTGATCCAGGAGCAGGCCGCTTTGAACGTGAGCTCCAGCTCGGCCTCGCCCGGCTTCCGCTACCCCAATCTCTTCGTCATCTCGGCCCAGCCCCGTGCTCCGCGCACCACCCAGGACCTCGAGCGCCTCATCTACGAGGAGCTCGAGCGCCTCAAAAACGAGCCGGTTACCCCCCAGGAGCTGACCCGGGTGCGCAACCAGACCCGCGCTGCCTACCTGCGGGTCTTGCAGGGTGGGCCGGGGCTGGCCCAGACCCTGGCCTTCTATGAGCTGTTCTTTGGGGGGTATCAGCGGATTTTTGAGGAGGAAGCCATCTACAATACCATCACCGCAGAGGAGATTCAGCAGGTGGCCCGTACATACTTCACCGAGCAGAACCGCACTGTAGCCACCCTGGTTACCAAAGGAGGGAGCCGATGAAAGCCATCTGGAGCCTGCTTTGGGCCGCTTTGCTTTCGCTGGCCTTGGCCCAGGGGGTACCTGCCGACTGGCCCGACCCCTTCAAGATGCAGTTCCCCCGGCTGCAACCTGCGGTCATCCAGCCTACCCGGGTTCAGCTTTCCAACGGCCTGACGGTTCTCTTGGTGGAGGACCGCAGCCTACCCTTCGTGAGCGGGCGCATCTACCTGCGGGCTGGATCCATCTACGAGCCCGACGACAAGGTGGGCCTGAGCGGGATTTTTGCCAGCGTTATGCGCACCGGTGGGGCGGGGGGGCGCGGTCCTGATGAGGTGGACGAGGTCCTGGAGACCCTGGCCGCTTCGGTGAGCGTCAGCAGCGATACCCTGTTTACCTCGGTGGCCTTCAACACCCTGAGCGAGAACCTGGAGCAGGTACTGGAGGTATGGGCCGACGTGCTGATCCGGCCCCGCTTCGCCCAGGAGCGGCTCGAGCTGGAGAAGGGCCGGGCCTTGGAGGCCATCCGCCGCCGCAACGACCAGCCCACCCAGATCGCCGTGCGGGAGTTCCTCCGCCGCATCCAGGAAGGGCACCCCGCAGGCCGGGTGAGCAGCGCAGCCTCGGTAGGCTCCATTACCCGCGAGGATCTGCTGGCCTTCCACCAACGCTTCTTCAAGCCCAACGGGGCGGTGCTGGCCATTACCGGCGATTTCAATACGCAGGAGATGGTGGCCCGGCTGGAACGGGTCTTGCGGGACTGGCGCCCGGGGGAGGTCAGCCTGCCCAGCTTTGCCCCACCCAGCCCCAAGCCGGCCATCTACTTCGTGCAGAAGGAGACCAACCAGAGCGTTATCTACATGGGCAACCCCACTGTAGCGGCTTTTGCCCCAGGTTACAGCGAACTTGATCTAGCCAGCCGGGTGCTGGGGGATGGTTTCAACAGCCGGCTTTTCCTGGAGGTGCGCACCAAGCGGGGGCTGGCCTATGCCACCGGGGGGGCCCAGACCCAGGGCTTCGGCTGGCCGGGCTTCTTCTATGGGGCCTCTATCTCGCGGGTGGACAAGACGGTGGAGGTCATCGAGCTGATGCTAGGGCAGTTCCGCGACTTGCGGGATCGGCCGGTCTCACCGGAGGAGCTCGAGCTTTTCCGCAACAACATCCTCAATGCCGAGGTCTTCCGCTTTACCTCCAAGCAGGCGGTGGCCGAGCGCATCGCCCGGACCCAGATGCTGGGCCTACCCGCCGACTACTACGAGCGCTACATCCAGCAGATTCAGGCCGCCACCCCTGCCGATTTGCAGCGGGTCATGCAGCAGTTTGTGCGCCCGGAGGAGTTCGTGATTGTGGTGGTGGGCGACCAACGCCAGTTCGACAAGCCCCTTTCCACGCTGGGCCGGGTAGTGGAGGTACCGCTGGAGTAAGGGCTACCAGCGTACCTCGTAAAACCCTCGGGTCACCAGGGCGTTGCCCTCCACCACCGTGTAGGAAAGCCCCGCACCGAAGCGTTTGGCCAGGCGCTCGGTGAAGCTGGCCAGGGACTGGACGAGTTCCCCCTCGAGGCCGCTGCTGCCGATGGCTTGGGGCAGCAGCCTGGCTAGCTGGGTGGCCTGCTCTTGCAGGATTACACCCTGTTGGCTAAAGGTATAGCCCACCGCACCTGCCGGGATGCGCACGCGGAAGCGGCGGAAATCGGGGTTTTGGTTCCAGGGGGGGGTGTGGGTGGCCTGCAGGGCGCTTTCGCTGGTGGCCAGAACCAACCGGTTGGCCTCGAGGCGGTAGTAAAGCTTGCCCATCAGGCCCACCTCCACCGCTTTGAAACCGCCCTCATTGCCCAGCATGCGGAAGCCCCCCTGCCCCTGCGGGGTGGCAAAAGCAGCCAGGGTCTGCAGCAAGGCCAGCAGGTTGGCCTCGGCGGTGACGGGGTCGCGCACCTCCCAGTAGATCAGGCTGTGCCCTAGAAGCCCTTCTCCCAGGGCATCCGGGGCAGGGGGTGGCCCCTGGACGCTCACCGTGGCAAAACGGGTGCCGAAGGCCCGCAGATCGAGATTTAGCCGCAGGTCAAACTCCCGCAGCAACCCAGGTAGGTAAGCCCCCAGCCGGCCTAGGTCGAAGACCCCGCTGGTGACCGCGTAGCCTTGGGGTAGATTCCCCGCGTCGAAGGGGCGCTCTTTGGGCAAAAGCAGCGCGGCCAGGGTAGGGTCGGCACCCGGGTTGAGCTCGAGGCGACTCTCATCGGTGTAGCCTCCAGGGGTGAGCTGTAGGGCGTAACTGAAACGGCGGAAGGTACTAAGGGCACTCTGGGTGCGAGGAGGCAGCCCTAAGCTTCGCACCAGGTCTTGCGGGAGTGCACCCCACAGCACGATATCCCCCCTAGCTGGGGCTTGCAGGCCCCGCCGGCCTTGCAGGAAGAGGCGGGCGTATTTGGGCGAGGCTAGGAAGACCAGTTCCCGGCTAATGCCGGTAAGCACCTCGCTATCTCCTCCCACTAGCCAGCCTCCTTCAGGGCGCACCCCCCGAGTTTCGCGCCGTACGGCCTGCAAGGCCGCCGGGCTAGGCCGGGCGATGAGGAAGAAGCCGTCGCGGTACAGCGCTGCGGCCACCCCTCCCGCGGCGATGCCCAGCAGGTCGGCCTGCCCACCTACCTCTTTTTGCAGCTCGCGCTTGAGGAGGGTTTCTAGTCCACTGCTTTTCCAGTCCTGGGCCAGCCCGGCCAGGTAGCGGCTATTCCGTAGGTCGCTTAGTTGGAAGCCTGCCACGGCCCCCTGAGGGGCCAGGGCCAGCAGGTTTTGTGCCAGGGCCGAACCCAAAAGAAGAACCGAAGCAAGCAGGCGAGCCATAGCCCTATAATAGCCGCTTACATTGGGAAGGGGGTGCTCACACCGCTTCAGTCGTTACAAACTAAACAAAACTAGGGCGGGGGTTTGCCCGCCCTTGAGGGATCAGGTAACTACCTAGAGCGGCCTAAAACACCAATCCGGTAGGCGCACGGCTCAACCGAACAGGCGCTCATGCCTACCTCTAGACGGAACAGGCCATTCCAACGAGGGGTTACCTTGACCAGGGGGATGTCGTCCAGATGCGAGTCCTGGTCGACTTTGTTGCCGTTGCCATCGAATAGGGTGAGATCTAGGTCTGTGCAATCCTCGTCGCAAACCGCAACAATGGCGTAGTTCGTGTTTTGCCGCAGATTCAGGAAGATGTTTTGGCTTTTGCCGTTGTCTAATTGCCCGTTGCGCATCTCTACCAGGGTGTAGTCCCAGCCTTTGAGAGCCTCAACCCATCGGGCCATCTGGGTGTCTAGCAGATTGCTCTGGGCCAAAGCCCATAGCGTGCTCACCCCTAGAAGCAGTAAACTTAACCTGACAAACATTACCCATGCCTCCTTCCCGAGAGCGCATCCAAGTTGTTTTGGACTGCGCCGCTAAAATTTAATCACAATCACACAACCCTCCTTGTGATTTATAACCATCGGTGTAGCTCGGGCTTAGCACCCGCTGGCTTCGGAGTAGGTCTCCTGATTCGCGCCAGAATCAGCGAAAGCAGAACGGGGTGCCCCCCATCAAGCAGCCCGGCTGGCCCCATGCTGGGTATCCAGCCAGACCCTAGCCCACTAGGCCTCGGCTTTTTGCCGCTCGGCGATGATTTTTTGCGCCAGGTTGAGGGGCACCTCGGCGTAGTGGGAGAACTCCAGGCTGTAAGCCCCGGTGCCCTGGGTCAGGCCGGAAAGCGTGCGGCTGTACTCGAGAATCTCGGCCAGCGGAACCTCGGCGTTGACCACAGCCAGGGCGCCCTCCTGGTCCATGCCCAGGATGCGCCCCCGGCGGGATTGTAGGTCGGAGAGGATGTCGCCGACCCGGTCTTGCGGCACGAAAACCTTGAGGGTATAGATGGGCTCGAGCAGGGTAGGGCTGGCCTGCGCTACCACGTTTTTGAAGGCCAGCTGGGCCGCGATCTGAAAGGCCATGTCGGAGCTATCCACCTCGTGATAGGAGCCGTGGTAGACTGCGGCCTTGAAGCCAATCACCGGATAACCGGCCAAAGGGCCTTGCTTGGCTGCTTCCTTAATGCCGGCCTCCACCGCTTCCATGTATTTGGTGGGAATGACCCCGCCGGTGATTTCCCAGACGAAGGCGTAGTCCTCATGGGGCTCGAGGCGCAGCCATACGTCGCCGTACTGCCCGTGGCCGCCGGTTTGCTTTTTGTGCTTACCCTGCCCTTCGGCCTTGCGGCGGATGGTCTCGCGGTAGGGGATTTTAGGGGGACGGCTTATGATTTTGACCCCGTAGTCGGCCAGCCGCTCCTTGGCGGTCTCCAGGTGCAACTCGCCGTGGCCCCACAGGATTTGCTCGCCCGTTTCGGGGTTGCGCTCGAACTTTAAGCTGGGGTCTTCCTCCAAAAGCTTGCGCAGGGCATCGCCTAGCTTGGCCTCGTCGTTGCGGGACTCGGGGGCGATGGCCACCATCACGTTGGGTTCGGGCAGGCGGGCCGAGGGGAACTCGGGGCGCTCGCCCTGCCATAGGGCCATACCCTTGTGCAGGGTATCGGCTTTGGGCAGGGCCAGGATGGTGCCGGCCTCGGCCTCCTCGAGTTCCACCAGGTCCTTGCCCTTGGCGGTGTAGAGGTGGGCCAGGCGCACCGGGCCGTTGTCGGACTGCAGGGTGTCGCCTGGCTTCACTCTGCCCCGGTACAGCCGGGCGAAGGCCACCTGCCCCATGAAGGGGTCTACCTGCACCTTGAACACCTTGGCGGCAGGGCTGCCTTCCCCCCAGCGCTCGGTGGGAGAGGGGAGGGCCTCTAGGAACAAATCCAACAGCATATCCAGCCCAATCAAAGCCCCAGAGGAGCCGATGGCCACAGGGAAAACCTGGCCCTTGCGCACCGCCTCGTGGAAGGCCCGGGAAAGCGCGACCTCCTCCACCTCACCGCCCTCGAGGTACTTTTCCAGCAGGCTTTCGTCGGTTTCGATGATGGCCTCGCGGGCCTCGTGGCGGTACTGCTCTACTTTGGGGCGCTGATCCTCGGGGATGCTGGCCACCACCGGGCGGCCCTTCTCGTAGCGGAAGGCCCGGTCGTGCAGCACATCGATTAGGCCCACCCACTGGCCGTTCTCGTAAAGGGGTAGATGGGCCGGGAGGATGGGCCCCAAGGTCGAGCGCAGGTCTTCCAGGAGGGCAAAAAAGTCGCCCCCTTTCTCCAGTTTGCTGACCACCACCATCCGGGGCAGTTCCAGCCGCTCGGCCACCGTCCAGGCCCGCTCGGTACCGATCTGCACGCCGGTTTCGGCGGAAACCACCACCACCGCGGCATCGGCGGCCTCCATAGCCCCGCGGATCTCCCCCACGAAATCGGCGTAGCCCGGTGCGTCCAACAAGTAGATGCGGTGACCTTGGTAGACGAGGGGCAGCACCGCGGTGCGAACCGAGACCCGGTGGGCCTTTTCCTCGGGGGTGTAGTCCGAGGTGGTGCTGCCCTCTTCGATTTTGCCCATGCGATCCTTGCCCCCGGTGAAGTAGAGCAGGGCCTCACCGAGGGTGGTCTTGCCGCTGCCGCTGTGCCCCACAAGGGCGACAGTGCGAATCATGGTCTACCTCCTTGGTGGCCTCAGTATAAGGGGTTTCCCCGGACAAAAATACCCCGCCCGCTCTCGGCACAGCGCCAATTCTGCTGTACAATCTCTCCTTTAGAGAGGTCTTACGTATGGCAGAGCCTGGCATTGACACCCTTCTAACCCTGACCGACTCCAAGTACCGTCTGACAGTGGTGACCGCTAAGCGCGCCCAGCAGTTGCTGCGCTACGATTTCAAAAACACCGTGCTGGAAAGCCACGAAATTCCCCGCATGCGTACCCTCGAGGGGGAGAAGCCCGACCCCAACGCGGTGACCTGGGCCATGAAGGAACTCCTGACGGGCCGCTTGCTAATCGGGGAAAACCTGATTGCCGAGGATCGCTTGAGCAAGTACCTGGATCAGCTTTACCCCCGCGAGGTGGCTGAAACAGCGGATTAGTCCAGCTTGCTGGGCCCGGCCAGGAGATAAAAACCCCGGAGAGGGTCGTGTCTTTGCGTGTGCCGGTTGGGGTACATCTGTATAATCGCAGGACGAAACTTGGAGCGATTGCGCCATGGCAAGCAAAGAGCAGCGGCATCGGGCTATTCAAGAGATCATCAGCCGGGAGAGCATTTCCACCCAGGCCCAGTTGGTGCAGCGGCTACGCGAGATGAACTTCGACGTAACCCAGGCCACCGTGAGCCGCGACATCAACGAGCTTCGCCTGGTGCGGGTGCCCCTTGGCCGAGGTAAGCACAAGTATGCCCTGGCCCCGGTGGATGTGGCGGAAGACGTGATGGAGGAGCTCCGGCGCATCTTTCCTACCTTTGTGCACGACGTAGACCGAGGCGAGAACATCTTGGTGCTGAAGGTTTCCGAGGGGCATGCCTCGGGCATTGCCCTATTGATAGACCGGTTGCGCCGCGACGACATTGTGGGCACCATCGCCGGAGAGGACACCATCTTGGTGGTGGGGCGCAGCGTGGCGGTGGCCGAGGCCCTGCAGGAAGAGTTTGAGGCGCTGCTAACCTAGCCTTAAGGACGCCTGTGGTGGAGTTTGCGCTAAAGGCCTTTCTGACCTTATTCGTGCTGATCGACCCCATCGGCCTGATACCGCTATTTCTGGCCTTGGTGGGCACACGCAGCTACCAGGAGCAAAAGCGCATTGCCCTTAAGGCCACCACCGTGGCCGGGCTAATTGTGTTGATTTTTGCTTTGCTGGGAGGGGTGATCCTGCGCTACTTAGGGATCAGCCTCGAGGCCCTCAAGGTAGCAGGGGGGCTGCTTTTGTTCCGGATTGCCCTGGATATGATCAACGCCCAGCTCGAGCGCGAGACCGACGAAGAACAGGCCGAGTCGCAGGCGCGGGCCGATATTTCAGTGTTTCCCCTGGCCATCCCCCTCATCGCCGGGCCGGGAACCCTGGCCGGGGTGCTGATTCTGGCTGGATCGGCCCCCAGCGGGGTCGTGGGCTTTGGGCTGGTGCTGGCTATGGCGGCGCTGGTGCTTTTCCTCACCTACGGGTCGTTGCGGGCAGCGCTCAAGTTTTCCAGCTTCCTGGGGCGCACCGGTATTAACGTGATCACCCGGGTGTTGGGGATTTTGCTGGCGGCTTTGGCGGTGCAGTATGTGGCTGATGGGGTGCGGGTGCTGCTAGGCCTCGCCTAGTTTCTTGCTGCGGTACTTATCCACTACATGGCCGCATCCCCTTGCTCGAGGGCTGCAGCCCGGTGATCTTGGGGGTTTTACGTAGCAACCCCCTTACCCGTTACGGGGCCGAGCCCAATAGCTCACGGGCGTGCTTTAGGGCAGCCTCGGAGTAGCTGCCCGAGAGCATGCGGGCCAGTTCCCGCACCCGCTCCTCGTCCTGTACCCGCTCCACCCGCACGCCCTGGGCCTCCTTGACCACCCGGTAGTGGGTCTGGGCCCGGGCCGCGATCTGGGGAAGATGGGTGACCACCAGCACCTGGCGCTGCTGGGCCAGCCGGGCCAGCCGCTCGGCCACCTGCCAGGCAGCCTCCCCCCCCACGCCGGTGTCGATCTCGTCGAAGACCACCGTCTCGGCCTCACTGCCAGTCAGCAAGGCTAGAGCCAGCATGACCCGTGAAAGCTCGCCTCCCGAGGCGGCCTTCTCTAAGGGGGCCAGGGGCAGGCCGGGGTTGGCGGAGAAGCGCAGCTCCACCTCCTCGAGCCCTTCGGGGCCGGGTTTGTCCAGGGGTACTAACCCCACCTCGAAACGGGCCTGGGGCATGCCCAAAGCCCGGATTTCCCCACTGGCTTCCTGGGAGAGCCGAAGGGCGGCCTGGGCCCGGGTCTGGGAAAGGGCCTGGCCCGCAGCCAGCAGGGCCTGCCAAGCCTGCTCTTTTTCCATCTGAAGCTGGGCTAAGCGATCCTCGGCCCCTTCCAGCTCGGCTAGCTCGCGCCGGGCCGCCTGGGCGAACTCGAGGATGGCCGGGATGCCCGCGCCGTATTTGCGCTCGAGCCGCTCGATCTGGGCCAGCCGGGCTTCCACCTGCTCCAGGCGTTCGGGGTCGGCCTCGAGGCGCTCGAGGTAGTCTTCTAGCTCGCGGTTCACCGCCTTGAGGGCATCCAAGGCCCCCTCCAGTTCCTGCCCCAGCGGTACGAGTGCCTCGTCGAAGCGACCTACCGCCTTAATCTCCCGCGCGGCCTGCCCTACCAGGCCCAAGGCGTCCTCCTCCCCGCTGAGCAGGCCCAGAGCCGCTGAGACCCGCTCGCGCAGGGCCTCGAGGTGGCGCAGCCGCTCGGCTTCCTGCCGGAGGGCCTCTTCCTCGCCCACTTCCAGTCGGGCCCGTTCGATTTCTTCTGTTTGGAAGCGCAGAATGTCCAGCTTGCGCTCACGTTCGCGGGCGGCGGCCTCGAGGCGCTGGCTTTCCTGCAGCAAAGCCTGGAAGCGGGCGTAGGCCTGCTGGTAGGCCTCGAGCAGCCTGGGGTCTAGCTGGGCGTCGAGCAAGCGGCGCTGGGCCTTGCGGCTATAAAGGGCCAGTGCCGCGTGCTGGGCGTGGATCGCCAGGTGCTTGGCGGCTTCCTCGCTCAGCTCCTTGAGGCTGACGACCTCTCCATCGATCCGGGGGGTGCTGCGGCCCTGCGAGACCTTGCGGGAGAGGCTCTTGCCGGCGAAAAAAGCGGTGACCAGCAGGGCCTCGGCCCCTGGGCGAACCAGGCCCTCGGCCCGCTCCCCCAGCAGTAGGGAGAGGGCATCCACCAGCACGCTCTTGCCCGCCCCGGTCTCGCCGGTGAGAACGGTCAGGCCGGGGCCGAACTCCAGCGCTACCTGCTCCAGCACGGCCAGGTTTTGCACCTCGAGGCGTTCTAGCATACTCGAGCGTAGGGTATCATACCCCCTCCGCTAAAAACATAAACGCTGGCGGGCTTGTAGGCCTGGCCTCAGGAAGCGACCGGCCGGCTTTCTTCTTCGGCAAACAAAGGGGTAGAAAGGTACTTCATCCCCGAGTCGCAGGCGATGGTCAACACCCGCTTGCCAGGGCCTAGCTCCCGCGCTACTTGCAAAGCGGCCCAGATCATGCCGCAGGCGCTCATGCCCACAAAAAGCCCTTCCTGGCGGGCTAGAGGCTTGGCTAGAGGGAAGGCGTCTTCTTCGAGCACCTGGATGACCCGGTCGAGCATATTCACGTCCAGGTTGGGGGGGATGAAGCCCGGCCCCATACCCTGAAACTGGTGCGAACCCATCTGCCCCCCCGAAAGCACGTTGCTGCGCCGGGGCTCGCAGGCGATGATCTGCACCTTGGGAAGCCGTTCGCGCAGGTACCGGCCTACCCCCATGATCGTCCCCCCGGTACCCGAGCCGTAGACAAAGGCATCGAGGCGGCCTTCCATCTGCTGGAATATCTCTGGGCCCGTGGTCTCGTAGTGGGCCCGAGCATTGGCGGGATTATCGAACTGGTTGGGCATGAAGGCCCCTTGCTCGGCCACGATGCGCTGGGCCTCCTCGATGGCGGCCAGCATACGCCGGCTGGGATCGGTCAGGATCAGCTCAGCCCCATAGGCCCGCAGGATGCGCTTGCGCTCCTCCGACATCTGGGCCGGCATGGTGAGGATGAGCCGGTAACCCCGGCTGGCGGCCACCATAGCCAGGCCGATGCCGGTGTTCCCACTGGTGGGTTCCACGATGAGCTGGCCCGAGCCTGGCCTCAAGATACCGCGTTCCTCGGCGTCTTTAATCAGGTACCAGGCCGTGCGGTCTTTGATGGAGCCCCCGGGGTTGTTGCCCTCGAGCTTGACCCAAACCTCGGCCATGCCCGGTTCGACCAGGCGCTTGAGCCGGACCACCGGGGTTTTACCGATCACCTGTTCGACGTTCATGCCCATAGCATAGGCCATTGCCCCAAGGCATACCGGCTTGGGTTTACCATTTCTTCACTTGGGATGCTTTATACTCGGTTGTCTCGCGGAAACAACAGGTTTCTGTGAAGGGAGAGGAGCACGTATGACAGCAAGCAAAGACCATGTGGTGACCATTCGCTATACCCTGCACGTAGACAACGAGCTGATCGATCAAGGAGAGCTAGACTACCTGCATGGCCACCGCAACATCGTGCCGGGGCTGGAGGAAGCCCTGGAGGGTAAGACGGTAGGGGAGACCGTGGTGGTCTCGGTTCCACCTGAGAAAGGCTACGGCCCCTACGACCCGGAGGGGGTGCAGGTCGTAGACCGGGGCGCTTTTCCCCCCGATGCCGAGGTGGTGGAGGGGGCTATGTTCTACGCGGAAGACCCCCAGGGCAACCCCATGCCCTTCACCGTCTTGAGTGTGGAGGACCGCGACATCACCATCGACTTCAACCACGTCCTGGCCGGCGAGACGCTGGATTTTGAGGTGACCCTCACGGCCATCCGCCCGGCCACCCCAGAGGAGCTCGAGCACGGCCACGCCCATAGCCCTCACGGGCACGCGCACTAGGCTGGAATAACCCCGGCCCCCTTTTGGGGGCCGTTTTTTCTTGCTTCAGGTAAGCTACCAGGGTATGGAAGCCCTGCTCAACACGGTGCTGCCGGTGGCTTTTATTGTGCTGACCGGTTACCTGGTGGGTCGGCGCATCGAGTTTGATCTGCCAACCCTTTCCAAGCTCTCGATTTATGTCCTAGTGCCGGTGCTGATCTTCGATGCCATGCTGCGGGCTAAGCTAACCGGGGCCAGCGTGATAGGAATTACCGCGGCCTTTTTCCTGGCCTCTGCCGGGCTATACCTGCTGGCCTTGGGGCTGGCCCGGTGGCTTCGCTTGGGGCAAGGGGCGGCCAAAGCCCTGATTGCTTCGGCTACCTTTCCTAACTCGGGCAACATGGGCCTTTCCCTCTGCTTTTTTGCCCTGGGCCAGCCCGGCCTCGACCGGGCCATCGTTTTTTTTATCGCCAGTAGCGTGCTAATGTTCGGCTTTGGGCCGGCCTTCCTGCGGGGTGGGGGGTTCGTGCAAAGCCTAGGGTTCACCCTGCGGCTGCCCCTGTTTTGGGCCCTGGTGGGCGGGCTGGCGGTGCGGGGCTTGGGGCTGCCCCTGCCGCTGGGGCTGGGCGAAGGGGTGCACCTTCTGGGCCAGGCCTGTATTCCGGTGATGCTGCTCACCTTGGGGATTCAAATTGCCCGTTCCAAGGCCGAGTGGGGGCCCTTTGAGCTACAGGCCAGCGCGCTTCGCTTGTTGGCCGCCCCCCTTTTGGCCGGGGTGGCGGGCTGGGCGCTAGGCTTAGAGCGCCTGGATATTCAGGTTTTGGTGTTGCAAAGCGCTATGCCTATTGCCGTCAACGCTTTTTTGATGGCGGGGGAGTTTGGCGGAGACGGCCCGCGGGCCGCCCGGGCGGTGGTGCTCTCCTCGGTGCTGTCGTTTATGACCATTCCTCTGGTGCTGCTGCTGATTGGGGTGGGCCGAGGTTAGCCCGGCGGGGGCGCGGGGGGTGGGGGCAGCAGGGGAGAGCCCACCTCGAGCTGTAGCAAGGGGCTTTGCCGCGCTAGCACCACCAGCCGGTAGTAGCCCTCGTCCAGCCGTTCGAAGTGGGCCTGGTAGATCCCAGGCTTTTCCACCCAGAGGGAGCGTTCCTGGAAGAGCTGGTCGCCTTTGTACCAGCGTAGCTCTAGGTAGACCGGCTCGGCTATGCGCCGCACCACCAGCCGGGCTAGGGCGCCGTGTTCGGTCACCTCGAGGGTGCCGCTCAGGCTAAGCCGCTCCGGCAGGGTGGCCCGGCCTGGGTCGAGGGGCAAGAAGGTGTAGCGGCAGGCCGAGAACAGCACCACCAGTACCAGCCAGAGCCGGGGCTTCATCCGATTGGGGTCTGGGGCGAAAGACCCCGGCCAGCATCTGGCCGGGGAGGGATAGCCCCGGGCCGCCCGAAGGCGGCTCTACCCTTCCCTCCTTTCGCAGGACGAGTTACGATGGGCTTAGGGGTAAAGCTACCCCGGCGAACCTTGGTAGCCAGGGTATGGGGTTCCCAGCACGAAGCGGCCTTGCTGGGGTAAAACCCTGGAGGCTTGCTCCGAACGCACCTTTGTTGGAGGATGGCTTTGCATGGAGCGTATGCCATGCCCAAAGAGCTGGCTCGATGGGCAGGGGCCGCTCTTTGGCCCGGATTCTGAGGGTGTCGTCTTGGCATCGTCTTCCCTCGGAAAGCCCTGACCAGAGGGTGTTAGCCATGCGGTCAGGGTAGTTTACAGTCCGAAAGCCGCCGTTACCAGACTCAAAAGGGCCACTGGGGCTGTCTCGGCCCGCAGGATACGGGGCCCCAGGGTGACCAGGGTGAAGCCCCGCTCCTCCAGCAAGGCCACCTCGGCCGGGCTTAGCCCCCCCTCGGGGCCGGTCAGAAGGGCCGTGGGCCGTTGGGGGTCGAAGCGCTGGTGCACCAGGAGGGAGGCCTGGGGGTGAGCCACGAAGCCCTGTTCCACCCTCGGAACCTCCCTTAGCAAGAGCAACGGCTGTACCGTGGGCACCCGGCTGCGCTGGCACTGCTTGGCTGCCTCGCGGGCGATGCGCTGAAGCCGCTCGAGCTTGGCCTGGCTCAACTCGCGCACCACGCAGTGCTGGCTCAGGACGGGTACTACCTGCTCTACCCCCAGCTCGGTGGCGGCCCGCACCACCTCGGCCAGGTGGTCGCCTTTGAGCAGGGCCAGGTAGAGGGTGATGGGCTGGGGGGTCTCGCGGCTGGCTGGCCAGGTTTCCTCCACCTGCAGCCAGATGCACCCTGGTTCTAGGGCCACCACCTGGGCCCGCCCCTCCAGGCCTTGGCCATCGAAGACGGTGAGGATATCCCCCTTCCGGGCCCGCAAAACCTGGGCTAAGTGGTGGGCCTCGCGGCCCGTGAGCCCGATCCGAGGCTCTATTTTCTCTACAAAAGCACGATGGGGGCGCATGGCTACACCGCAGCGTAGGTCAAGCAGACCCACTCCCCCTCCTGGCGGCGTTCCAAAAGCTTGAAGGCCTGGGCGGCCAGGGCCTCCTCGACCAGGGCCTCCCGCTCCAGCAGGATGCCACTCAGTATCAGGATACCGCAGACCCCAAAGACCTTGCGGTAGCTCCCGGCCAGGTAGGCGTGTAGCTCGGCGAACAGGTTGGCCACTACTAGGTCTACCGGGCCTTCTACGTCTTCCAGGCTGCCCAGGCGGAACTGGGCGGGCGCCTGGTTGATCCGGGCGTTTTCCTCGGCCTGGGGGATCACGCTGGGGTCAATGTCCAGTCCTAAAGCCTCGGCCCCCAGCAGGCCCGCGGCAATAGCCAGAATGCCTGAGCCGGTGCCCAGGTCTAGCACCCGCATCCCAGGCTCGACCCGGGTGGCCAGGGCCTCGAGGGCCAGCCGGGTGGTCTCGTGGTGGCCGGTGCCAAAGGCCATGCCCGGCTCAATGACCAGGCGCTTCTGGGGGCCTTCCCAGGTGTGCCAGGGAGCCAGCACCACGAAGGGCCCGGCCTGCACCGGCCTGAGGTCGCGCTTGTAGGCTTCCAGCCAGTCGGTATCGGGTAGCTCGAGCCATTCCCCCGGGAAGGGCAGCTCGAGACGTTGGGGAAAGTAGGCCCAGACCTCGCCCCTTTTTTCCTCCAGGCCCCGGGCCCCTAGCTCGAATAGGGCTGCGCTGTAGATATCCAGCGACGCAAAGTCGCCCCGCAGTCGGAAGACGTGCATACCTTACGTAGTCTAGCGCGTAGACTGAAGCCATGCACCTGGAAGTCCTGCAAAACGATGGGCTGCGCCTAACCGTGGCCCCGGAACTGGGGGCCAGCATCGTGGGCCTGGAGCTATTTAGCCAGGGGTTTTGGCTACCGTTGCTGCGCCCTACCGCTGCGGCCGCCCTGGCCCAGCGCCGCTCGCCGGAGACCTCGAGCTACCCGCTGGCCCCCTACTCTAACCGCATCCGCGAAGGCCGCTTTGTCTTTGCCGGTAGAACCTACCAGCTCAAGCCCAACTGGGCCGACGGCCAGACTCTGCACGGGGAGGCGCACAGCCGGCCTTGGGCCTGGGCACGCCAGGATGAAAAGACGCTTTTCTGCCGCTTCGACTCGAGCCGCTTTGCCGAGGTGAACTTTCCCTTTCCCTTTGCGGTAGAGCTGACCTACCGGCTTTTGCCCCAGGGGCTAGAGATACACACCCGGTTGCAGAACACGGGCCAAGAGCCCATGCCAGCGGGGATGGGGCACCATCCCTACTTCATGCGCTTTTTGGGCTATTCAGAGGAAGCCCGGCTGCAATTCCGCGCCCGGCGAGTCTACCTGACCGACCAAAGCTGCCTGCCTACCCAGCCTGCCCAGCCCCTTCCCCCAGGCTTCGATTTCTCCCAACCTAAGCCCGTGGGTTCGGCCCGCTTCGACCACGTCTTTGCCGGGTGGGAGGGCTGGCTCGAGCTGACCTGGCCGGGTTCTGGCTGGTGGCTGCGCCTGGAGGCTGACCCCATCTTTTCTCACCTGGTGCTCTTCACCGCCCCGGACGGAAGCCTGGCCCTCGAGCCGGTGACCCACGCCACCGATGGCTTCAATCTCCTAAGCCAGGGCTGGTCTGATACCGGGGTGCGGGTGCTGGAACCAGAGGCCAGCCTGGAAGGCCGGGTCTGGCTCGAGCTGGGGGTAGGGGAAAAGCCATGACATTGTTCTGACCGCTTCCGGGCTAGACTGTAGGGGATGTCGAAGCTCCTTTTGGTGGAGGATGAACCCTCGGTGCGGATGGGGCTGCGGCTCTCGCTGGCCCGGGCTGGGCACCAGGTCTTGGAGGCCGCCACGGCCCGCGAGGGGTGGGAGAAGCTGGCCCAGGCCGACCTGGTTATCCTAGACTGGATGCTGCCCGACGAACCCGGGGTGCGCCTGCTGGAGCGCCTGCGCCGCGATGGCCGCTATGAAAGTTTACCGGTGTTGATGCTGACGGCCCGGGTGGCCGAGCAGGACCGGGTGGAGGGGCTGGTTCGGGGGGCTGACGATTACCTGACCAAACCCTTTTCCACCCCCGAGCTTCTGGCCCGGGTGCAGGCGTTGTTGCGCCGGGTGGGGAAGAGCGGGCGGCTCGAGCGGGGGGCCTTGAGCCTCGACTTGGAGCGCCATCAGGCCTTTTTAGAGGGTCATCCCCTGGAACTTACCCGCCGCGAGTTCGACCTGCTAGCCTTCCTGGCCCGTCACCCTGGGCGAGTCTACACCCGCGAGGAGCTTTTGGAGCGGGTCTGGGGCCAGGAGTTTCTGGGCACCGCCCGTACCGTGGATCAGCACGTGGCCCAGCTACGGGACAAGCTCAACGAGGACCCCAAGGCCCCCCGTTTTTTGGAGACCCTGCGCGGGGTGGGTTACCGCTTTAAGGAGTGAGCCAAGTCTCATGGACGCCCTGTTGCAGGAGGCCTGGGAGCACGCCCGCGAAGGGGTGGTGCTCTTCGCCGAGGGGCGGGTGCGCTACTTGAACCCGGTGGCCGCCGCACTTCTGGGGGTAGAGCGGGCCAAGATGCTGGATCGCCCCCTGATCCTGGCCCTGCGCGACCACAAGCTCGAGGCCCTCTGTCGCATGGGGGGTGAGGCCAGCGTGGAGGTGCGGGGTCGTAGCCTATGGGCCAAGGCGGTGCCGGGGATTCTTCTTTTGTGGGACCAAAGCGCGGAGAAAAGCCGCCTCGAGGCCCTGGAAGCCTCTAGCCGGGTGCTGGCCCACGAGTTTCGCACCCCCATTGCGGGGATGCTTTCCTTGTTGGAGGCCCTAAGGGAGGGCCTAAAGCCCCAGGAGGCCCGCGAGGCCTTGGAGCTACTCTACCAGGAGACCCAGCGCCTATGGCGGCTGGTAGAGGATCTGCCCCTGGGCCAGCCGCCGGGTTCGGAGCGTACCTTTGCCCTAGAGGAACTCCAGCCCCGCTTGGAGCGCTTTCTGGCCCCTCAGTTGGCGGAGAAATCGGCCTGGATTCGTTGGGAAACCCCGCATACCGTACGGGCCAACCCCGATGCGGTCTACCAAGCCCTGCTCAACCTGCTGGACAATGCCCTCAAGTACGGCAGCGGCCCCGAAATCGAGGTGGTGAGCGGCCAGGGCGAGCAGGGGGTTTGGCTCGAGGTGCGCAACCCAGGCCAGCCCCTCAGCGAGTTCGAGAAGCTCTTCCAGCCCGGTCAGCGCGGGATGCATGCCGCCAACGTGCGGGGTACCGGTCTGGGCCTGGCCCTGGTGCGCCGCCTGGCGGCGAGCTGGGGTGGAATGGCCTATGGCCGGGCCCTGGAGGGGGGCAATGCCTTTGGCCTAACCTTCCCCATCCGCCCCAGGGCTAAGCAGGAGCGCCGGGTGGCAAAAGCGCAATAAACTGTGAAGAAGAGGAGCGACCATGCGCGAAGGACTCGACCGTGAACTCAACCGAATCACCGAGGAGACCATCCGGATGATCTCGCTGGTGCGGGAGATGGTGGAAAAGAGCAGCAAAGCCCTAGCCGAGCAAGACCCCCGGCTGGCCCAGGAGGTCATCGCCCAGGACAACCAGGTAGACCAGATGGAGCTCCAGATCGAGGCCGAGGTGATCACCCTGATGGCCCGGCAGGCTCTAGTAGCCTCGGACCTGCGCTTTACCTTCACCATCATCAAGGCCCTGACCGACCTCGAGCGGGCCGGGGATTACGCCGCCCATGTGGCTGAGGATGTGCGGCTATTGGCCAAGGAGCCTCCGCTAAAAAACTACATCACCCTGCCGGATATGGGCCGGCGCCTGGCCGGGATGCTCGACCTGATCGCCAAGGCTATCGCCGAACGCGACCTCGAGGCGGCCAAGGAGGTGTTCCGCCGCGACGACGAGATCGATGGGCTTTACGAGGAGGTCTCGCGCGAGCTGCTGACCTACATGATGGAAGACCCCCGCACCATCACCAAGGCCCTGACCTTAGGCCGGGTGGCCCGCAGCTACGAGCGTTTGGGCGACCATTTGGAAAACATCTCTGAGCGAATCATCTACTGGCTGACTGGCAAGATGGAAAAAAAGCCCGAGGACGTCTACTAACCCGCCGCGACCTGCTCCCGGACAGCCCAGTGGGAACCAGCCCCCATTGGTGGGCTAGACCCCTAGGAGCCAGAGGGCAAAAGGCGTATGCTACTTAGCTGGAGGAAGTGATGGAGAAAGGAACCCTGCGGGTCAAAACCGGATTCGCTGAGATGTTCAAAGGGGGCGTGATCATGGATGTGGTCAACGCCCAGCAGGCCGAGATTGCCCAGGAAGCTGGGGCGGTGGCGGTGATGGCCCTCGAGCGCGTGCCCGCCGATATACGCGCCCAGGGGGGTGTGGCCCGGATGTCCGACCCCAAGCTAATCAAGGAGATCATGCAGGCGGTCTCGATTCCGGTGATGGCCAAGTGCCGCATCGGGCACTTTGTGGAGGCCCAGATTCTCCAGGCGCTGGGGGTGGACTTCATCGATGAGTCGGAGGTGCTCACCCCGGCGGACGAGGCCTACCACATCGACAAACACGCCTTCAAGGTGCCTTTTGTCTGCGGGGCTACCGAGATCGGCGAGGCCCTGCGCCGCATTGGCGAGGGGGCGGCCATGATCCGTACCAAGGGCGAGGCGGGCACCGGCAACGTGGTGGAGGCGGTGCGCCATGCCCGCAAGGTGCTGGGGGGCATCCGCCAAATTCAGGTCATGCCCAAAGAAGAGCTGATGACCTATGCCAAAAACATCGGGGCCCCCTACGAGCTGGTGCTATGGGTGCACGAGCACGGCCGGCTGCCGGTGGTGAACTTTGCGGCTGGGGGGGTCGCCACCCCTGCCGATGCCGCTTTGATGATGCAGCTTGGCATGGACGGGGTGTTTGTGGGCTCGGGTATCTTCAAGTCCGGCGACCCGCGCAAGCGGGCTCGAGCCATTGTGCGGGCCGTAACCCACTACAACAACCCCGAGGTGCTGGCCGAGGTCTCGGAGGATTTGGGGGAGGCTATGGTGGGCATCAACCTGGACTACCTCTCCCAGGAGGAGCGGCTGGCCAAACGCGGTTGGTAAGCCAGGGTGAAGCGGCCATCCAACCGGGGCTTCAGGCCCTGGTTTTTGTTCCCGGGCCTGGGCCAAAGAGGGCTGCTAGACTGGGGTTGTATGCCTTGGAGGTTAGAGGTCTGGAACCCGGAGTACGCCCTGCCCGAGCGGATGGCCGAGGAAGGCCCAGAGGGTCTCGAGGTTATTGAAACCCACTACGAAGGGCTCTGGCAGGCCCAAAGGCCCCGGCGGGTAGCGCCAGAGGACTGGCCGGTGTTGTACCTGGTGGATGGCCGGCAGCGCATCGAGGCCCAGATTGCCGATGCCCAGGGGCGGCGGGCTTTACTGGCCACGGTGGTGGCCGGAGCGGTGCTACGCGATGGCGGAGGGATTCGGCCCGTGGGCGAGCCCAAGCGGCGCCACCTGCTGCTTTATGCCCACGAGGCTTTGGAACCCCTGCCGCCGGGCCTGGCCCACTACCAGCCCCTACGGGTGCCCAGGGCGGATCCCACCAGCCTGCGCAGCAAGGTTACCGAGGCCATGCGCACCCTCGAGGCCAGCCTGGTCAACGAGCTGGAAGGGGGGTTGGTGATTTTAGACGGCCAGGTATACCCAGGGGAGGCCTCCATCCACGAGCCCCAACGGGTGCTGGGCTACACCAAGACCCAGGCCGCTTCCTACCTGGGCCCAGAGGAACAAGCCTTGCTGGCCCAGCTCCAGCCTTTTGAGCGTACCCCCATCTTCCGCATTCCTGGCTATGCGTTGCGCCGGCCTTTGGATGTGTTTTCCTGGTATATCCGGCTGCCCTTGAGCCCTAGCACCGCCTTCTATGGGGGGGCGGCCCTACTGCGGGTCGAGACCCCGGCCTCTGAGCCCTACCAGGCCCGCAGGCTAGCCGACCTTTCGGTGAGCCTGTTTGGGGCAATGGCCTCTTCGCCGGCCCGCGACCCCCGGGCCCCGCAGAACCTGGTGCCCATTGGGGGCCTCGAGCAGTGGCTGGGCCGGTACCTGGGCCACAGCGAGGTGGTTCGGCGTAGAATCTACCAGGCCTTATTTGCCTAAGGAGGTATGGGTGAGACGTGTAGGCATGGTGCTCGGCAGCCGCGAGGCCAGGGCGCTGGACTTCTGGGTGGCCGTGGAGGAGGGGCAGTACTTGCGCCTCGATGACCTGGTCTATGTGGAGTTTTCCCATCCCGACCCCCAGCGGGGGGACATAGACGGCAAGGTGCGCTACTACGGCATGGTGGATGAGGTCGTCAAGCTCTACGAGGGAAGCCCTTTCGATACCGATGTCTTCCTGGCCCAGCGCGACCTACTGCCGGTAAGCCTCTCCTACGCGGCCCATGTGCAGGTCACCCGCCTCGAGCCCGAGGAGTACCTGCCGCCCAGCCCCGGCTCGCCGGTTTATTGGGCCGAGGAGGAGGCCCTACAACGGGCCCTTTACTACGACCGCATGCAGGATAAAGGCCTCCCAGTGGGCTTGCTTAAAAACGGCGAGGTGGCCTACGTCAACTTCGACTTCCTGAATGGCTTCAAAGGGGGCCATGTCAACATCTCGGGGGTCTCGGGGGTGGCGGCCAAGACCAGCTACACTACCTTCTTGCTGCATAGCCTCTTCCAATCCCCAGCCAATCCGGAGAAGGCCAACACCCGGGCTTTGATCTTCAACGTCAAGGGGGAGGATTTGTTCTACCTGGATAAGCCCAACAAGGACCTAAGCCCCAAGGCCCTCGAGGCCTACCGGAAGATGAATCTGCCCGCCCAGCCCTTCCAAAGCGTGGCCTTCCTGGCCCCCCCGCGCAAGACCCCCGGGGACATCCTGCCCGATGTGGGCCGACTGGACGCACGCCCCTACCACTGGGACCTGGTGCAGTTCTGCCGCGAGGGGCTTCTGCCCTTTCTCTTCACCGACCGAGGGGCCATGAGCAACCTGGGCTTCCTGATCGACCAGGTCACCGAGCGGCTGCGCCAGCTGGCGAAGGACCAGAAGGGCCCAGGGCTGTGGGTGGAGGAGGGGCACGATGGGGTTGTGACCCTATCGGGGGAGGTACCCTTTGCTGAGCTAGGCAAGGTCAAAATCAGCACTTTTGCCGAGCTGGTGGACTATATCGAGCTGAAGCTGTTGGGGCCGGAATCGGAAGGAGAGGAGGCCAAGGGCGACCGCACCTGGACAGCCCGGCAGGCCCCGGCCACCCTTCAGGCCTTCGTCCGCCGGCTTAGGGCGGCGGTGGGCAATGTACAGCACCTCATCCGGGGGGATAAGCCGGGCCAGCCGCCTAACCCCTTGGCAGGGGCTCAGGTTAGCGTGGTGGATATCCACCAGCTACCTGCCCAGGCCCAGATGTTCGTGGTGGGAGCCATTTTGCGCGAGGTCTTCGAGCGCAAGGAGCGGGGCGACTACCCGGGCCGGGTCTTTGTGGTGCTGGATGAGCTCAACAAGTACGCCCCCCGCGAGGGGGAAAGCCCCATCAAGGATATTCTGCTCGACATTGCCGAGCGGGGGCGCAGCCTGGGGGTGATCCTGATTGGGGCTCAGCAGACCGCTTCCGAGGTGGAAAGCCGGGTGGTGGGCAACGCGGCCATCCGGGTGGTAGGTCGCCTCGACGCTGCCGAGGCGGAGCGGCCCGAGTACCGTTACCTACCGGCCTCGTTCCGCCAGCGGGCGGTGATTCTGCCCCAGGGCACTATGATCCTGCACCAGCCCGAGGTGCCGGTGCCCTTGGCCCTCACTTTCCCCCTGCCGGCCTGGGCCATGAAGCGGGAGGAGGTGGGCGAGGATGTCTCGGCAAAAACCTTGAGGAGCTTGTTGGACTAGGCAGATATGCGGGTCGATGCCCACAACCTGGATGCGATTATCTACCTGTATTCCTACGGTTTCTTCCCCCTGGGCTTTGCCGACGGCATCCGCTGGGTGGACGAGCGGGCCTACGATACCGCCTACCGGGCGGTCGTACCGCTAGACGAGCGCTTCCACATTCCCCGCAGCCTGCGGCGCGTGCTTAACGCCAACCGCTTTGAAGTGCGGATTAACCACGACTTCGCCGGGATGGTGGAGGGCTGTGCTACCCGGGGAGGTACCTACAAGCACCAGACCTGGATTACACCCGAACTGGCGGCCTTTTACCTGGACCTGCACCGGCTGGGCATCGCCCATAGCTTCGAGACCTGGCTGGATGGGCGGCTGGCTGGGGGCATCCTGGGGGTGGCCTTGGGAGCGGCCTTCATCGGCGACAGCATGTTTTACCGCGTACCCAATGCCTCTAAGGTGGCCCTGGTACGCTTGGTGGAGCACCTGCGCCAAAGGGGGTATGTCCTCTTCGACGCCCAGGTGCAAAACCCCCACCTGGCCCGCTTTGGGACCCTGGAGATGGATCCTTTAGAGTTTCGCGAGCGCCTATTGTTTGCAGTGTACGGCCAGCAGCGCTCTTTTGTCTAGGATGGCGTAGGATAGAGCCCAGGATGTTAGTAAGTACCTTTTCCCTAGTGGCCCGCGATGCCGATACCGGCGATTTAGCTGTGGTGGTGGCCAGCAAATTTTTGGCGGTGGGTGCGGTGGTGCCCTGGGCCAAGGCGGGGGTGGGGGCCTTGGCCACCCAGTCCTATGCCAACCCCGCCTTCGGTCCCCAGGGGCTGGCCCTGATGGAAGCCGGGGCTGGCCCGGAAGACATCCTGGCGGTGTTTGCCCGCACCGACCCCGACCTATCCAAGCGGCAGTTCGGCTATGTGTTGGCCAACGGCGAGAGCCTTAGCTATACCGGAATGGCCTGCCACCCCTGGGCTGGGGGGCGCTGGGGGCCCAACTATGCGGCCCAGGGGAATCTGCTGGAGGGCCCAAAGGTGGTCGAGGCCTTGGAGCAGACCTTTTTAAAGCGCACCGACCTGGCCTTTCCCGAGCGGTTGGTGGCGGCGTTGCGGGAGGCCGACCGGGCCGGGGGGGATAGGCGCGGACGGCAGTCCGCGGCCTTGCTGGTGGTGGGCCAGGGTAAGGGCTACGGGGGGATGGAGCGCTGGATTGACCTGCGGGTGGACGACCACCCCGACCCGGTGGCTGAGCTCGAGCGCCTTCTGGGCATCCACCGCCTGCTCTTTGGTGCAGGGGAGGCCTCCAGAGCCCTCACCCCAGAGGAGATTCGCTGGATCCAGGCCCTGCTACACCGCCTGGGGCACTACACCGGGCCACAAAGCGGCCTGTGGGATCGGGCTACCGAGGAGGCTTTCGCTACCCTGGTGGGGATGGAGAACCTGGAGGAGCGCTACCGGGGTGGGCCTTTTTTGGATGAGGCGGCTTTGCGCTATCTGCGGGAGAAGTTCGCATGAGCCAGGGGGTGTTGGGGGCTGGCGGGGTGGTGTTCAATCCCCAGGGAGAGGTTTTGCTGATTCGCGACCGCCTGGGGTACTGGTGTTTTCCCAAGGGGCACCTCGAGGGCGGGGAAAGCCTCGAGCAAGCGGCTTTGCGCGAGGTGGCCGAGGAGACCGGCATTCAGGCCCGGCTTCTGGGCCCACTGGTGCCCACCCGCTACACCAACAACAAGGGTATTCCTCGGGAGGTGCACTGGTTTTTGATGGAGGGCCAGGGCCAGCCCCGGCTGGAAAAAGGGCTTAGTGGAGCGGGGTTTTTCCCCCTCGAGGAGGCCCGTCGCCTGCTGGCCTTTCCTGAGGATGTAGCCTTGCTGGAAAAAGCCTGGCAAGTCCGGCATAGACACAACCTGGATCAAGCTTAAAGCAAGGAGGCTCCATGGCCGTTTACCGCTTGAACGAACACCTACCCCAGATTCACCCCACCGCCTTCATCGCCCCCGGTGCGTTGGTGGTGGGCCGGGCCGAGATCGGCGAAAAGGCTTCAGTCTGGTTTGGTGCGGTGGTGCGGGCCGATACCGAGCGGATCGTTATCGGGCCGGGCACGAATATACAGGACGGGGCTATTTTGCATGCCGACCCTGGCGACCCCTGCCTTTTGGGCCAGAACGTGACCGTGGGCCACCGGGCGGTGGTGCACGGGGCTTTGGTGGAGGATGGGGCCCTTATCGGCATTGGGGCGGTGGTGCTCAACCGGGCCAAAATAGGGGCCAAAGCGGTAGTGGGGGCTGGGGCGGTGGTGCCTCCGGAGATGGAGATTCCCCCGGGGATGCTGGCGGTGGGCATCCCGGCCAAGGTGCGCGGCCCCGTGGAGCCTACCCAGAACGCCCAGCGCTACATTGAACTGGCCCGTTACTACCAGGCCCACCTCACCGCCATGGCCCCCACCGGGCGTTACCAGCTCACCCTGCGCGGCCAGGACGCGCTCAACCCCTTTAGCGACCTCCACCTAAAGCTCAAACGCCTCGAACCCGAGGCTTTGGCGCTGCTCAAAGCCATTGCCGAGGGGCGGGCCATCGAGGAACGGCCCGAGCTGCTGCACGAGCTTGTGCGGGAAGGGCTCATCCGCCCCGTGAGCGTATGACGCAATTGCTGCGGGCAGCTTAAAAAACGGTAGACTTTGGGCATGTGGCACAGCCGTATCAGCCCCAAGGAGCGCGAATCCGAGGCCTTCAAACAGAACAAGGACGCCTGGGTACGCCTAATCGCCGATTTTCGCACCTCGCTGGAGCAAGTCCGCCAGGGCGGCGGGGCCAAAGCCATTGAGCGCCAGCACGCCCGGGGACGGCTAACTGCCCGGGAGCGCATCGCCCAGCTGATAGACCCGGGGAGTGCCCTGGAGGAAATCCTGGCCTATGCGGGCTGGCAGATGTACTCGGAGTGGGGGGGTGCCCCAGGTGGGGGGGTAGTGACCGGGATTGGCCGGATAGCGGGGCGGGACTGGATGATCATCGCCAACGATGCCACCGTGAAGGCCGGGGCTTTCTTCCCTATCACCGCCAAGAAGGTCATCCGGGCCCAGACCATCGCCCTGGAAAACCATCTGCCTACAGTCTATCTAGTGGACTCGGCGGGGGTCTTTTTGCCCTTGCAAGATGAAGTCTTCCCCGACCAGGATGACTTTGGCCGCATCTTCTACCTGAATGCCCGCATGAGCGCTATGGGCATCCCGCAAGTCTCGGCCATCATGGGTAATTGTGTGGCTGGAGGGGCCTATCTGCCGCTCATGACCGATGCCCTCATCATGACCGAGGGCTCGGGGCTGTATTTGGCTGGCCCGGCCTTGGTCAAAGCGGCCATTGGGCAGGAGGTGGACTCGGAAGCCTTAGGGGGCGCCCGGATGCACGCCGAGGTTTCGGGCACGGTGGACTTCTACGAACCCGACGATGCTTCGGCCATCGCTCGCATCCGGGCTCTGGCCGCTTTGTACGCCCAACCGGTCCTGGCCCCGTGGGCGGTAGAGCGCCAGCCCGAGGTGGAGCCAGCACACCCCCCGGAAGACCTCTACGGCCTGGTCTCGCCCGATGGGGCCCACCCCTACGATGTGCGGGAGGTGCTAGCCCGGCTGGTGGACGGTTCGGTGTTTCACGAGTACAAGGCGGAGTATGGCCAGACCCTGGTCTGCGGCTATGCCCGGCTGGGGGGGTTCCCGGTAGGCATCGTGGCCAACCAGCGCCTGATTATTAAAAAGCCCGGCAAGATAGAGGTGGGTGGGGTGATCTATGCCGAGGCTGCCGACAAGGCGGCCCGGTTTATCCTCGAGGTCAACCAGCGCTTCATTCCGCTGCTCTTCCTGATGGACGTGACCGGCTTCATGGTGGGCAAGGAGTCCGAGCAGCAGGGTATCATCCGGCGGGGGGCTAAGCTGGTGAACGCGGTCTCCAACTCGGTGGTGCCCAAGATCACCCTGATTCTGGGCGGCTCGTTTGGCGCGGGCAACTACGCCATGGCCGGCAAGGCCTATGCCCCGCGCTTCATCTATGCTTGGCCCTCGGCCAAGTATGCGGTCATGAGCGGCAACGCCGCGGCCAAGACCCTGATGGAGATCGAGCTGGCTAAGCTCGAGCGGGAAGGAAAAAAGCCTACCGAGGAAGACCTGCTGGAGCTTTACCAGCAGATCAAGGCCCGCTACGAGGAAACCCTGGACCCGCGCTACGCCGCGGCCCGACTATGGGTGGATGAGGTCATTTTCCCCCACGAGACCCGCCAGCGGCTCATCCACAGCCTCGAGGTCTGCGCCCTCAACCCCATCCGGGAGCCGATGCGCGTGGGGGTGTTCCAGGTCTAGCCTGTCGTTCCAGCCGGCCTAGAACCTCTACCAATTGCTCGAGGCTATTTAGGTTGTGTACCGGCAGAAAGTCGTCGATGTAGGGTATGGCCGCCACCAGGCCGCGGGTCAGGGGCTGGTAGCCAGGGGTACCCAGCAGGGGGTTGAGCCAGATCAAGCGGTAGCAGGATTTCTGTAGCCGCTCCATCTCGAAGGCTAAAAGCTCCGGCTCCCCCTGGTCCCAGCCGTCGGAGATGATCAGCACGATGGCGCCCTGGCCCAGGACGCGTTTGGCCCAGGTGTGGTTAAAGGTATGAAGGCAGGTGCCGATGCGGGTACCCCCCGACCAGTCCTTGACCTGCTGGCCCACCTCAGCCAAAGCCCCGTCCACGCTGCGCTTCTTGAGGGTGCGGGTGATGCGGGTCAGACGGGTACCAAAGGTGAAGGTCTCCACCCGACGCACCCCCCGGCGGGTCTGCTCGAGAGAAAACGCGTGCAAAAAGTGTAGCAGCATCCGGGCGTAGCGCTCCATCGAACCGGAGACGTCGGCCAGGGCCACGATGGGGCGGGGCTTGGGCTTGCGCGAGCGCCAGGCCAGGCGAACCAGCTCGCCTTGGTGCCGGAGTGCCTGGCGGAAGCTCCTCCGCAGGTCGAGCCGCTCCTGGCCCCGGGGGGCTAAGCGGCGGGTGCGCCGTTCGGGAGGGTTCCAAACGAAGTTGTAAAGCAGCTTGCGGGCAGCCTCGAGCTCCTCCGGGCTCATCTGGTCGAAGCGTTTTTGCCTGAGCACCTCGGTGGCCGAGAAGGTGAGGGCCCGATCCACCACCGGCTGACGGGCCTGGCTGGCGGTGGCCTCCCGGGAGGGGCGTCCCACCTCGCCCGGTCGGGCCTTGGGGTCCTTGCGAGGGGGCGGGGGAGTCTGCTGGAGTAGCTCGGCAGGAAAGCGCTCGAGGCCCAAAGTACGCCAGAACTTGCGAAATGCCTCGGCAAAGCGGGGGTAGTCCTCGTGCCGGGTCACCAGGCTGGCCCGGGCGGCATAGAAGAAGGCTTCGGGGTCGAAGAGGGGTATCTCGCCTAGGGCCAGAGCAAAGGTAGCGGTCTGCCCAGGGGTGACCACCAGGCCCTCCTGGCGCAAAGCCCGGCTAAAGGCCACGGCGTGAGCCAGAAGCTGGCCGGAGGGCTGGGCGCTCATGGCTGGGGCGCAAGCTGGGCCCGGGCTAGCAGGTCTTGCATCTGCTGCTTAGCCCGCACCACGTCGTCTTGGTACTTGAGCAGCACCCCTAGGCTATCCTCGATGACCCCAGGAGCCAGCGCCACCGCATCCAGGGCCAGAAGCGAGGCGGCCCAGTCCAGGGTCTCGGCTACCCCTGGGGCCTTGTAGAGGTCCTGCTGGCGCAAAGCCTGCACAAAGGCCACGACCTGCTGGGCCAGCTTTTCCGGTAGACCTGGTACCTTCTCCTGCACGATGCGGTACTCCTTCTCGAAGCTAGGGTAGTCGATCCAGTAGTACATGCAGCGGCGCTTCAACGCATCGTGAATCTCGCGGGTGCGGTTGGAGGTAATCACCACCACTGGGGGCTGTTCAGCCCGCAGGGTGCCCACCTCCGGCACGGTGATCTGCCAGTCGGAGAGGAACTCGAGCAAAAACGCCTCGAACTCCTCATCGGCCCGATCCAGCTCGTCGATGAGCAGTACCGGGGGTTTGCCCTCTGCCGCCTCAAGGGCCTGCAAGAGGGGCCGCTTGAGCAAGAAGGCCTGGCTAAAGACCTCGTGGCGCACCTGATCCTGCTCGCGCACCCCGCTGGCCTCCATCAGCCGGATCTGCATCATCTGGCGGGCATAGTCCCACTCGTAAACGGCGCTGCTAATATCCAGCCCCTCATAGCACTGCAAGCGAATCAGCCGGGTGTTGAGCACCTGGGCCAGCACCTTTACGATCTCGGTCTTGCCCACTCCAGGCTCCCCTTCCAAAAGCAAGGGGCGCCCCAGCTTCAAAGCCAGGTAGACCGCCACCGCCAGGCCCCGGTCGGCGATGTAGTGATGGGCCTCGAGGGCCTTCTGGGTCGCCTCTACGGACGCAGGAAACATGCTCATAGTTTGCACGAAAAGGAGGGGCCGGATGGCCTCAGCCCCTCACAATTGGGCCAGGGGTCTGGCTACAAGCCTGCGGCCTGCAACAAGGCCCGTTTGGCCATCACGTCGACCAGGTGGGCCCGGTACTCCCGCGAGGCCACCAGGTCGTGGTTGAGGTCGCCGGGGGGGAGAAGCCCCTGGCAAGCCGCCTCGATTGCCTCGCGGGTAAGGGGCTGCCCGGCCAGGGCCTGCTCGAGCTTGGTCAGGCGCATGGCGTGGCTCCCGGCCCCGGTGACCGCGGCCCGTACCCCCTCCGGGCCGATGACCACCGCCACCCCGACCACCGCGTAACGGCTGGCCGGGTGGGGGAACTTGGCGTAGGCCTGCTTACCGGCATTGGCCGGAACGTGAATTTCACTGAGAATCTCTCCTTCGCCCAGGTCGGTTTCGAACATGCCCTTGAAGAACTGCTCGCTCTCCACCACCCGCTCCCCGCTGGGGCTCACCACCTTCATCCGGGCTCCCAGGGCCAGCATGACCGCAGGGAGGTCGGCGGCCGGGTCGGCGTGGGCCAACGAGCCCCCAATGGTGCCCTTAGCCCGCACCATGGGGTCGCCAATCAGGTCGATGGCCATGGGCAGAATGGGCGCAGCCTGGCGCACCTGGGGGTGGGTCTGTACCTCATAGTAGGTGGCCATAGCCCCAATCACCAGGGTATTCCCTTCCAGGCGCACCCCCCTAAGCTCGGGCACCTTGGCGATGTCGATCAGGGTTGGAGGGGCAGCCAGGCGCAGCTTCATGGCCGGAATCAGGCTGTGGCCCCCCGCCAGCAGCTTGGCCTCGGGGTGTTGTTGCAGAAGCTGCAGGGCCTCGGCCAGGCTCGAGGCTTTTTTGTAGGCAAACTCGGCGGTGTACATGGCTTCCTCCTAATCGGCGGCCTGGCCCAGCTTCCGGGCGCTGTGGATGGCCTGCCAGACCTTTTGCGGGGTGTAGGGCATGTCCAGGTGCACGATGCCGAAGGGGCGAAGAGCGTCCATCACCGCGTTGGCTACCGCCGCGGTGGAGGCAATGGTACCGGCCTCGCCGATGCCCTTGATGCCCAAGGGGTTGTGCGGGCAGGGGGTCACGGTGTGGTCGTGCTCGATCTGCACCAAGTCGTCGGCCCGGGGGATGGCGTACTCTAGGAAGTTGCCGCTGAGAATCTGCCCTTCCGCATCGTAGACTGCCTCTTCCAAAAGGGCCTGGCCCAGCCCTTGGGCGATGCCCCCGTGCACCTGGCCCTCGGCGATCAGGGGATTGATGACCGGCCCGCAGTCGTCTACCGAGAGGTAGCGCAGCAGCTTGACCCGGCCCGTCTCGGGGTCTACCTCTACTACGGCGATGTGCGTTCCGAAGGGGTAGACGAAGTTCTTGGGGTCGTAGAAGTGGGTGGCCTCGAGGCCGGGCTCGAGGTCGGCGGGGTAGTTGTGGGCCAGGTGGGCCTGCAGGGCGATCTCGAAGAAGCTCTTGGCCTTGTCCGGCACCCCCTTGACCATGAACTTGCCATCCTCGTGCACGATGTCCTCGGGGGCTGCTTCCAACAGGTGGGCGGCAATGCGCTTGGCCTTGTCCACGATCTTGCGGGTGGCCAGTACGATGGCTGAAAGCCCCGTGGGTGCCGAACGCGAGCCATACGACCCCCAGCCGTAGGGCATCCGCCCGGTATCGCCGTGCACGATGCTCACATCCTCTACGGGAATCTGCAGCTCGTCGGCCACCACCTGGGCAAAGGCCGTCTCGTGGCCTTGGCCGTGGCTGTGCGTACCGGTGAAGACCTCCACCTTGCCGGTGGGCATCACCCGCACCAAGGCGCTTTCCCACTGGCCTGCCTGGGCCCCTAGGCTGCCCACCAAAGCGGAAGGGGCCAGCCCGCAGGCCTCGATATAGGTGGCCACCCCGATGCCCATGTAGCGCCCCTGCTTGCGCCACTCCGCCTGCTCTTGCCGCAGTTTCTGGTAGCCCACCATCTCCAGCGCTTTGTCTAGGGCTGCCTCGTAGTTGCCCGAGTCGTACTGCAAAGCCACCGGGGTCTGGTAGGGGAAGGCCTCCGGGGGAATCAGGTTCTTGCGGCGGAACTCCACCGGGTCCATGCCCAGCTCATGGGCCATCACATCGGCCAGGCGCTCGAGCAAATAGGTCGCTTCGGGCCGCCCGGCCCCACGGTAGGCGTCTACCGGGGTGGTGTGGGTGAAGGGCGCGGTCACGTGGCAGTAGATATGGGGGGTGGTGTAGGGGCCGGCCAGCAGGCAGCCGTAGAGGTAGGTGGGCACCGCTGGGGCAAAGGTGGTGAGGTAGGCCCCCATGTTGGCGATGGTCTCTACCCGGATGGCGGTGATCCTGCCCTCCCGGTCGGCCGCCATCTCGGCCACGGTCTCGTGGTCGCGCCCATGGGAGTCGGTCACGAAGCTCTCCGAGCGGCGGGCGGTCCATTTGACCGGACGGCCCAGCTTCTTGGCCGCATAGAGCACGATAATTTCTTCCGGGTACTGGTAGATTTTGGAGCCAAAGCCCCCGCCTACATCCGGGGCAATCACCCGCAGCTTGTGCTCGGGGATGCCCATGATGAAGGCCGCAATCAAAAGGCGGTGGATGTGGGGGTTCTGGCTGGTGGTCCACAGGGTGTACTCGTCGCTGGCCTTGTGGTACTGGGCTAGGCTGGCCCGGGGCTCCATGGCGTTGGGCACCAGGCGGTTGTTGCGCAGCTTCAGTTTTACCGTTTTGTAGGCGCTAGCAAAAGCCTTATCTACTGCTTCCTTGTCCCCGATGCTCCAGGTAAAGCAGATGTTATCGGGAATGTCGTCGTGCACCGCTGGGGCCCCGGGTTTGAGGGCCTCGCTGCCCAGCGAGACCGCCGGCAGGGGTTCGTAGTCGACCTCTACGAGCTGGGCGGCATCCTCGGCAATCTGGCGGTTCTCGGCGATGACTGCCGCCACAATATCGCCCACGTGCCGGGCCTTGTCAAAGGTGATGGGGTAGTGGGGCGGGGTTTTAATGCCAGGATGCAGCCAGCCGGTGGGGATGCTGTTAATGCCGGCCTCCTTCATCTCCTGCCCGGTGATCACCGCCAGCACCCCAGGGTGGGCCAGGGCCTTGGAGGCGTCAATCTTCTTGATGCGGGCGTGGGCATAAGGCGAGCGCACCATGGCGGCTTCGGCCATGCCGGGCAGGATCATATCGTCGGTATAGTTACCGGTACCGGTGATGAAGCGGGGGTCTTCGACCCGCTTCATCGCCTTACCAAAGAGTTTCTCGGCCATCGCTTCCTCCCTTTTGACTTGAGATCAGGGCGTTGAAATCAGTCGTCTGCTGCTGCGGCGATCCGGCCCGCCATCTTGTCGGCGGCGTACTGCACCGCCCGGATGATGTTGTGGTAGCCGGTGCAGCGGCAGAGGTTGCCCTCGAGGGCGTGGCGAATCTCGGCCTCGCTAGGGTTGGGGTTTTTGTTGAGCAGGTCTGCTGCGGCCATAATCATGCCTGGGGTGCAGAAACCGCACTGCAGGCCGTGCATCTCCCAGAAGCCTTCCTGTACCGGGTGCAGGTGGCCGGGGCTGCCCAGGCCCTCGATGGTGGTTACACTGGCCCCGTCGGCCTGGACTGCGAACATGGTGCACGACTTGACCGCCTGCCCATCCACATGCACCGTGCAGGCTCCGCACTGGCTGGTGTCGCAGCCCACGTGGGTGCCGGTCAGGCCCAGGTGCTCGCGTAGATAGTGAACCAGCAAGAGGCGAGGCTCGACCTCGTGGGTGTGGGTTTGACCATTTACCGTAACTCTAATTCTAACCTTTTCAGCCATGGCTTCTCCGGATGCGGCGTATGCGACTTTGATTTTTCAGGTATAGCTTACCAGGATTGGTTGCCCGGGGACTAGGGGGTCTCCCCGGACAACCGCAGGAGTCTACTTAAGCGCGAATACCCAAAGCACGCCTCCCATGGGGACGTCTTTGGTGAGCTTGGCTACCGGGCCGGCCCACAGCGGAATAGCCCCACCGAAGCCTGAGTAGACCGCAATGTACTGAGTACCGCCTACCTCGTAACTCATGGGAACGCCGATCACCCCGGAGTTGGTGGTAAAGCTCCACACTCGCTTCCCGGTACGGGCGTCAAAAGCGTGGAAGCCCCGGTCATCCAGCGAGCCCGTAAAGACCAAGCCGCCAGCGGTGGCCAGCACACCACCCCACAGAGGTGCTCGGAACTTGTACTCCCAGGCGATTTTGCCATTGGATGGGTCAATAGCCCGCAGCACGCCTACGTGGTTGAGCCCAGGAACGGTGTTCATCTCAAATTCCGCCCCTACGAAGGCTTCACCTGCAGCATACTCCACCTGGGCTCCCCGAATGTCCATACACCAGTCGTTGGTAGCGAAGTAGAGTAGGCGGGTCTGGGGGCTATAGGCACCGGGATTCCAGTTCTTGCCTCCCAGGAAGCTTGGGCAGGCGTTGACTGTCTTGCCAATGTCGGGGCGATGCTCAGGGTTCCAGATAGGACGCCCTTCAGCGTTGATGCGCTGGTAGACGTTTGAGAAAGCGTACTTGTAAGCCTGAACGTAGCGCAAATTGCCACCGCTTCGATCCAGTCTATAAAGCCAGCCGTTGCGGTGAGCGGAGATTAGGCTGGGCCGCCCTCCAACGTCAATTAGGATTTTTTCGTTGACCCCGTCGTAGTCCCAGGCATCGTTGGGGCTGTATTGGAAACCCGACTTGATCCGACCTGTGTCAGGGTCTACTGCGATTACTGAAGAAGACCACTTTAGGTCGTGTTGCTTGGGGTCGCGTGCCGCATCCATCCAGGGAGAGGGGTTGGAGGTGCCCCAGAACAGCGTGTTGGTGCTGGGGTCGTAGGAGCCAGTAAGCCAGGTAGAAGCGCCCCCAGTTTTCCAACTTTCGCCGGGCCAGGTGCCGTTATTGCCCACAGTGTAGGTTCTCCAGAGCTCCTTACCGGTGTTGGCGTCATAGGCAGCCAAAAAGCCCCGTATACCAAACTCGCCCCCATGAACCCCAGTGATAACCTTTCCCTTAACCACTACAGGCGGCGAGGTAATGGTGTGACGGGTTTTGTAGTCGGCCACAGTGACATCCCAGGCGATCTTGCCCGTGCGGGCGTCAAAAGCGATCAAATGGGCGTCCAATGTGCCCATGTAGACCTTGTCCTCGTATACTGCCACCCCCCGGTTGACCACGTCACAGCAGGTAACCACGTCGTCCGGTAGCTGCCGTTCATACTTCCAGATGAGGCGTCCGTTCCGCGCATCAAGGGCGAACAGCTTGTTGTAGGGGGCGGTGATGAACATGTAGTTCCCGTTCACAATCGGGGGGGCTTCGTGCCCCTGCCCGACCCCTGTGGAGAAGGCCCACACCGGCACCAGCCGGTTAACGTTCTGCACGTTAATTTTGTTGAGGGGGCTGTATCCCCAGCTTTGGTAGTTACCCCGCCACATCAGCCAGTTGCCAGGCTCTGGATTTAACAGGCGGGCATCCGTTACCGGTACATAGGTTTGCGCGTTTGCACTGAGCCAGAAGGCTAAAGCGAAGATGACCAAGAGATTCCGTGTCATGCATTCCTCCCTCTGAGTAAAACAGCTGCTACTTGTACCTAGCCTCTGCAGGTGCTTCCTATCGCTTCCGCCGGTATCACCCCCTTGTATGTTCAGACCCCCACCTTGCCAAGGAAATCCCCGGTGGCCACGATTCGTTCTCCCTCCAGACGGATCGGGAGCACCGCCAGTCCCCTTGGGGCAGGGCCTTCGACCAACCTCCCGCTATTTAGCGGATCAAAATACGAACCGTGACAGTTACAAATGAGCTTGCCTTTACGGCTGCCTACCTCACCTATCTTTTCTACCGGGCATCCTTGGTGAGGACATAGAGCAGAAAAGGCAACCAGCCCGCTGACAGCACCTTTTGCCTTTGCTGCACTGGCCTTATCGAGCCGTACGAGGACGACCAATGCTTTGGCTTCCTTTTTGACGGTTTGGCTTTGCTGATCCATTGGAAAAGCCAGCACCATCTGGCCCTCCCTTAGTTCAGATAAAGCAATGGGTTGGTCGGCTTTTGCTCCCCGTGCGTAGACCAACACGTCACCAGCTTTCACCAGCCCACTGCTTTGGGCCAGGGTACTCTGCCTAAGGAAGAGTGCAGCTCCCCCGAGACGTAATAAAGCTCTGCGGTTTACCCGTACCTTTTGCATCACGTGACCTCCTGTTTTCGTGCTAAGTTTATGGGGTGGTTTGTAGCCCATGTCAAGATTCAAGGGAGTTTTAGCATAACGAGAATCCTGGAAAATCTTGAGGAAACTGCCAATAAAGAGTACTGTTTAAAACATGAGAGCAATTGCTCTAGTTGTGTTGTGCTGGTTGGGAATGCTAACCATGGCCTGGGCTCAGCAGGGCCGCTCGGTGACGGTAGGGTTGCAGGCAGGGGGCACCCTTAGTTGGATGACCTATGCTATGCAGCAGTATGGCTTGCCCAGGGAGCTGGGTTTCCAGCTCAAGACTGTGTCCTTTGCCAGCAAAGACGCCGCGCGTTTGGCACTCCGGGCCAATGAGATACAGGTAGTGGTGGATGACTTTGTGGAGGTACAAGCCCTACGGGCTCGAGGTTTCCCAGTACAGGCAATTCATCCCTACAGCCTCAATGTAGGGGGCGTTGTCGTGCCTTCCAATACTTCGATCCGCACTGGGGCCGACCTTCGAGGTCGCACCATTGGGGTCACCAGCTTGACCGACAAGACCTTCATCCTTCTACGAGCATACCTGCAGCGGAAATTTGGTTTTGACCCATTGCGGGAAAGCCGGGTGATTGCTACAGGGTCTCCCCTAATGGCTGAGATGCTGGAGCGTGGACAGCTTGAAGCGGCCTTGCCTTTGTGGCACCATCTAGCCCGGATGGAGGCCACTGGAAGGTACCGCGAGCTGATAGCCAACCAGGCTATTCTGAAAGAACTCGGGCTTCCCAATGATGTGCCCCAGCTTTTCGTCATAGCTCGAGAGGATGCCGATGCAAAATCATTGGAACTATTCTTGAAAGCGCTGCGTATGTCTGCTGAGAGGATGAAGAAGGACGAGCGGATCTGGTTTGGTATCCTAGAGCAGCGTCTATATGCTTTGCCAGACCCCAGCCAGCTCCCTAACATCCGCGCACGCTGGGAAAAGGGCCTACCTCAGCGTTGGGATGCGAGCTCCCTGGTAGGCATGCGTCTTTTTGTGGAACGTCTGTTGGCGGTAGCAGGGAGCGAGGTGGTAGGCGTAGAGCGCTTTGATCCAAGGGCTTTTAGCTTGCAGTATAGCGGGCTTTTTGCAGGTCGCTAAATGCAGCATGTCAAGCCCTTCAAAGAACGTAGAAAGCAGCGTTTAGAAATCCTGTGGCTCGGCAGGGTAGCCTCCCTGCTTTCCATCCTATTTGGATGGCTTTTCTTCTCTACCTGGCTGGGGCCCACAGTGCTTCCGGGGCCTACTACCACCCTAGAGTACATAGGACTTGAGTGGAAACGGGGCCAGTTATGGCTGCACGTAGGGGCTACCCTACAGCGGGTGATGCTAGCCTTTCTCTTGGCCATGCTGTTAGGGCTTATGCTTGGCGCATGGATGGGCCGCTCGCGCCTGGCCGAGGCAATGCTGGGGGCTTGGGTAGCCTTGGGACTGGCCCTGCCGCGTATTTTGATTATCGTCACCGCCTATTTGGTCATAGGGTTGAACGAGCAGGCTGCGGTTCTGGCCGTGTTCCTAATTATCCTGCCTAATGTGGTTGTTCAAATACAGGAGGGAGTCCGCTCTCTAGACGGACGCCTTATACAGATGGCCCAGGCCTTCCGCCTGCCGCCTAGACGATTGTGGTGGCGGGTTATCCTGCCACAACTCGCGCCTTTTTTTTGGGGAACGGCGCGTTCCACCCTATCCTTAGCCTGGAAGATGGTGGTGTTTGTTGAGCTGTTGGGTCGTAGCAACGGGGTAGGTTACCAGATTGCCTTTTATTTCAATACCTTCGAGATGCGGGGTATCCTTGCTTATGGCTTAGTGATGGTATTGTTACTTATTGTCCTGGACGGGCTGCTCTATTTGGCAGCAGGGTGGAGTGGGCGGTGGCGAGGTAGACCGTGATAGGGCTGTCGTTTAGCCAGCTGTCTAAGCGCTTCTTAGTCAAAGGGCGCGAGGTACCTGCTTTGGAACAGCTAAACCTACAGGTTCGTCCTGGAGAGCGGATAGCGCTTTTGGGTCCTTCGGGTTGCGGCAAGAGCACCCTGCTCAACATACTGGCGGGCCTCGAGCCTGCTGAGGGCAGGCTGGACTTCAGCCAGCCACCTCACATTGGTTACGTTTTTCAAGAGGCCCGCCTACTGCCTTGGCTTACTTTGGAGCAAAACCTGCTTTTAGTACAGCCTAGACCTGATAGGGGGATCGTATGGGACTGGTTGCAGCGGGTGGGTTTGGCAGGTTATGCGAATTACTTTCCTCAACAGCTTTCCATTGGGATGCAACAGCGGGCAGCGGTGGCCCGCGCGTTGCTCATCAGGCCCAATCTGGTTTTGCTAGATGAGCCTTTTTCCAGCCTAGATGAGCTTACCGCGCAGCATATGCGTCAGGAACTCGTGGGCTGGCTAGGGGCAGTGCCAGCAACGGTGATTTTGGTGACTCATAATCCTTTAGAAGCGGTCTATTTAGCTGACCGGGTGGTGTTGCTAAGTAAAGCTCCTGGCCGCATTTGCTGTGTGAAGGAAGTACCTTTCCCCCAGCCCAGAACCTACGAAGACCCAGCTTTGTGGATTTTCTCTAGGCATCTGGTTCGTCTTCTGGAGGCTTCATGAAGGTTGTTTTGGCCCTCTTGACGGCGCTGGGTGGGTTGGCTTTGGCAAGTTACCAGACTACCTTGGACAAGGCGTTGTTTCATCTATGGGTTAGTCTGGGGCGCTTGTTCCCGCCGCTTTTGCTAGGTCTTTTCCTTGGCATAGCTCTGGCTTGGCTAATCCGCCGGAGCCCAGCAGTGGAGACGCAGCTGACTTCATGGCTGCTTTCCCTACAAGCCCTGCCCTGGTTGCTGATCATCCCATCCGTTAACATTATCCCGTACATAGCCCTGGATGAGCGAACTATCTTTTTGTTGGTTACCTTGATCTTGGTAGTGCAGCTAGGAGGAGCGCTGGGTTTCAAAAAGCAACCTGATAGATCCCGTGTACAGCAGGTAAGATATGGATTTAATCTAGCTTTTGCTGCTTTGATAGTGGCCGAGCTTTTTTCTCGAAAAAGCGGGGTAGGGGCAGAGTTTCGCTTCTACGCGCTCTACTGGACCCCTCCCCAGGTAGTGGTCTTCGCAGCCCTAGCAGCGGGTCTTTGGGGCTTGGTGGAAACTATGGCTTTGGGGTTAAACTGGCTTTGGCCAAAGCTCTTTCGACGGCTTTCTTGAGGGTGCTACGGCCTTTCCACAAGCCTATGGCTAGCTGGGTTGAAGCAATGGCTTTCCTTTCCCAACGCTCCTGGGGATCGAGCCAGTCAGCAACTTCTTTCAGGGTAAGCAGACCCGATACCTCGCCTCGCCCTAGCCACTGGCGGACTTCCTCAAGGCTTTCCGGGTAAACCAACTCGGTTTGTGAGCCTAGCCACTCGGTGAGTTCATCAACGGGAGCTCCCCAAAAAGGCAGCCAAAGCCCTACTTTTGTTTTGTCCCCTAGCAAGACCCACTCGCTTTGCCCATAGGGAAGCATGGTCAGCAGGCGGCGGGTCTCTAAGCTGTAGATGACGCCGCCCAAGACTAGATCGCAGCTTTCAGGACGCAGTCCCCAGTCCACCGGATCGACCCCTAAGCCCCAGCCGCTTTGTAGCTCGAACTGGATTGCTAGGCCTAGCGCTCGCCCAATCTTTACAACCAGCTCGGCCTCACTGCCTGCGAGACCCTCTGGTTTTTTGAAAAAAAAGGGCTCGAGCTGGGCTGGGTGGCAGACCCTTAGGACCCCGGCTTGGCGTACTTGTGCGAGGGACATATCTGAAGGCAGCTGTCGGGCCAGCAGGAGTAGCAGGATACCCCCCACTAGAATGAGCAGGCTAGAGTGGTAACTTGAAGGGATGTTCATCGCTGAAACTCGTGATAAGCCCAAACCACTAGAACCAGTGTGGAGCCCCATAACACCAGAAGGCTGGTCAGGGGATCGAATTGCTGGTAGCCGATGGTAGTGCCGCGCAGCACGTCTATAGCATATGTGAGGGGATTGGCTCGTACTAGAAACACCAGCCAAGGCGGGAAAATTTGCTGTTGCTGCTCAACGGTGAGGGAAGGATCCATCGGAAAGATAGAACTGGCCAGGAAGAAGAGCGGAAGGATTAGAGTGTTGGAGAACACCCCAAAGCTATCAAAGCTAGATAGCCGGGCCGCAAGAATTAGGCCCAAGGCGGTGAAAGCTAAAGCTATGGCCAGCATAGGCAGCAGTGTGGATAGAAAAACGGGCCAGGGCATCGGCACATCCACAAAGGGGGCCAGCAGCAAAACCAGAAGGCCCTGAAACATAGCGATGCTGCTGCCTCCCAAAAGCTTTCCTATAAAGACCGCGGTCCTAGGCGCTGGTGAGGCAAATATTTCTCTAAAGAAACCGAACTGTCGATCATAGATTAGGGAGACTGCGGACTGCACCGCGGGGTACATTAGGTTGAGGGCGATAACAGCAGCAAAGATGAACTGTACGTAGGTGAAGGGAACCAAGAAACTGGTTTCGCGCAGGCCGGTACGGAAGTAGGGGGTAAGTCCTACACCAAAGATGAGTACCCAGATCAAGGGTCGGCTGAAGGCCCCCATGAGCTGGCCAGACTCACGCAAGCTGCGCTTGAACTCACGGGCCCAAATCGCATAAAGACAGGTTAGAAAATAAACTAAGCTAGACATAATCTTCCCGTAAAGTCCGCCCGGTTAGTTTTAGGAATATATCTTCTAGGCTGGGTAGGCCTACCCGGATTCCTTCAATTTGATCGCTGTGTTGGGAAAGGAAGGTGCGTAAGAAGGTTCTGGGATCAGGCAGTTCGAGGCAGACTTCGTCTCCCTCTAGCACTCCCCCCTCCTGCAACAGTTGTCGGATCAGCCCTGGATCGCTCAACCTTAGGTGGACCCTGGGCTTTCCCAGCTGCTCCTTTAGCTCTGTGGGGCTGCCCTGAGCAAGAACCCGCCCTCGGTCGAGGATAGCTACTTGGTCGGCCTGTTCTGCTTCCTCGAGCTGGTGGGTGGTTAGAAGGAGGCTAACTCCCTGCTGACGCAAACCGTGAAGATACTCCCAGATGCGACGCCGGCTTTGCACGTCCAGGCCCGTGGTAGGTTCGTCAAGCACCAGGAGTTTAGGTCGGTGTAAGAAGGCCCTTCCGATTTCTAGGCGGCGCTTCATTCCTCGTGAGAGTGCACGCACAGGGGCGTTGGCCCAGTCAGATAGCTCCACCAAGTCTAGCACCTGGTGGATGCGCGTAGCAATCTCACGTGCTGGTACACGGTAAAGGAGGGCGTGAAAGTGTAGGTTTTCGTAGACGGTTAGCCGTTCGTCCAGGGTGGATTCTTGGAAGACCAAGCCCAGCAGCTGGCGTACCCGGCCAGGCTGCCGATCCACAGCGTAACCGCTCAGTAGGATGCGACCACGCTGTAGAGGAATCAGGGTACACAAAAGGCCCACCAAGGTGGTTTTGCCCGCACCGTTTGGACCTAGAAGAGCAAAGAAACCTGGGGGTATTTCAAGATTAACCCCAGCTAGCGCGATGGTTTCGCCGTAGCGATGCTCTATTCCTTCTAGCTTGATCATTAGCGTTTTTCATCATCGTCTTTCTCTGACTTAGGCCTTTGTTCAGTGGGGCTGACTGGGGTGAAGAAAGCCAGGGGAAGGCCGGCCTGCTTGACTAGGGTCTCCATCCGGCCCGTTTGCAGGAGCTTCAGAATGGCTTGATCAAGTTGGCCGCGCAGGCTGACCCGGTCTCGTGCCACGGCAGCGATAACGTACCAATCGGCATTTGCAATCTCAGTCAGAGGGCTTACGCTTAGGCTTTTGCTCTGCGGGTTGCGTTCGAGGCCATATAAGGCTGAAGCCAAGATGACCCCGGCTTGTAGCTCACCTGAAAGTAACTTCCGAGCTAACTGTTCGGAGTTTACAACAGGGTAAAGGGTGACCCGGCTACCCATCTGGCGCAGGATAAGGTTATAGGGTAGGCTGCGGCCTACCACCCCGATAGGCAAGTCCTTGGAGGCTTGCCTTAGTGAGTTCACTCCGCTTTTTCGGCTTACAAAAACGTAGCGGGTTTTGTAGTAAGGCCGGGTGGCTAACATCTGTTCATCGGCAGGGTAGTCGAAAGCAGCAGTAGTGCTTCCCAGTAGGCCCATGTATACATCACAATAACGAGCTAGAAGAACCTGGAATTCCCTTCGTGTGACTCGTATAGGAGGGCTTTGGTTGTTGGAATTCTCGCGGTGCACGTAAAACTTAACCGGTCGCCCCAATAAGCGCCCCAACTCTTTCGCCACAGCCTCTTCCAGAGGCCAGATAGGGTTTTGCTTATCTAGGCAAAAAGTAAGGCTTTTGTCCGTCTTGAGAAACCTATTGGGGAAGGGGTATTCTTGGGGAAGCCCTTGGACCCGAGCAAGGCTAAGCAACAGCACGACTAGGGGTAAAAAGACCGGCATGTTGTCTCCCGTAACAAACCTGGTCTAGCAAGTCCAGAATAACGTCAGTTCTCGGTTGATGCAAGATGTGAAAAAATAACAGGTGGAGTCAAGGCGCATATGTCAAGCGACACTGCTTTTTTACTAGCCGCCCTCGAGGCCGCCTGGGCTGAGGGGAAAGAGACCGCCGTGGCTACGGTGGTGCGGGTGATTGGCTCGGCCTACCGCCGCGAAGGGGCCAAGATGCTGGTGCGCGAGGATGGGGGCTCGGCCTGCATGATCTCTGGAGGTTGCCTAGAGCAGGAGATGATTGAGCGGGCCATGCACATCCTGGCCAAAGGGAAGCCCGAGCGCACCATCTTCGACTACGACCAGGACAAAACCTGGTGGCCGGGTTGTGGGGGTACGGTGGAGGTTTGGGTTGAACCGGTGCGGCGGGGGGATTTGTTGCACCGCTGGCTAGAGGCCAGCCTCGAGGCCGAGCCTATGGTGATGGCCACGGTCATCGGGGGGGGAGAAGGGCGGCTTTGGCTACGCCCCGATGGCGGCTTGGAGGGCCAGATCGACCCTCCCGAGCTTCATGCTCAGGTGGTGCGCCTGGCCCAGCAGATGGGCCGGGGCAGCTCCCGCCCCACTACCCGCTACGTGCAGGAGGCCGAGGTCTTCTTCGACGTAAGCAGCCCTATTCCCGAACTGGTGTTGTTTGGAGCGGGCCACGACGCCAAGCCCATGGCCAATCAGGCCTTGGTGCTGGGCTTCCGGGTGACGGTGGTGGATGCCCGGCCCGAGCTGTTGCAGGGGTTTCCTGGCTGCACAGCGGTGGAGGCGGCCCCCGAGCACTTTGCCCAGAAAATCGCCCTTACGCCGCGCCAGCACGTGATTGTGATGAACCATCACCTCGACATCGACCGCCAGGCCCTGCGCTTTGCCCTGGAGTCGCCGACCCGCTACGTGGGGGTGTTGGGCCCCAGAAGCCGGCTAGAAAAGATGCTTGAGGCGCTTAGGCTCGAGGGGTTCGTGCCCACCCCCGAACAGCTTGCCCACCTGCGCAACCCCATCGGCCTAGATATTGGGGCAGAGAGCCCCGAGGAGATAGCCCTGGCCGCCCTGGCCGAAATTGTGGCCTTGCGGCGTGGTTTCGCTGGGGGTTTCCTGAACGAGAAAAAAGCTGGGATTCATGAGACAGCCGCTTCGGCCCTGTCTTGACTTACCGCCTTTCCCCACCTAAGATTGAGTTTGCGGTTTTGGCCCGTAGGCCCACTTCGTCGCAGGGTGGAGCAGTCTGGTAGCTCGTCGGGCTCATAACCCGAAGGTCACAGGTTCAAATCCTGTCCCTGCAACCACGGCTATGTAGCTCAGCCGGTTAGAGCACACGACTCATAATCGTGGTGTCGGCGGTTCGAGTCCGCCCATAGCCACCAAGCAATACACAAAACCGGAGCTTTTGGGCTCCGGTTCTTGTTTTTTGCACCTGTATTGACCCCTTTATGGTCAGATAAGGTAGATTTGAGGGCATGGATTCGACCTACCAGCAGATCCAACGGGCTGTAGACCACATCCGCTCGCAGACCGACTTCGTGCCCGAGGTGGGCTTGGTGCTGGGCTCGGGGCTGGGGCCTTTGGCCGACGAGATCGAGATGGTGGCCAGTTTTCCCTATGCCTCCCTTCCTCACTTTCCCCAGTCCACTGCCCCGGGGCACGAGGGGAGGCTTATTCTAGGCCACCTCGAGGGCAAGCGCGTGCTGGCCTACAAGGGCCGGGTGCACTGCTACGAGGGCTATAGCCCGGCAGAGGTGGCCTTTCCCCACCGGGTGGGCTTCTTCCTGGGGGCCCGTACCTTTTTCGTCACCTCGGCGGCGGGGGGGCTGAACCCTAGCTGGAACGCGGGCGAGCTAATGCTGCACAGCGATTACATCAACTACGCTGGCCTCTCGCCCCTCACTGGCCCCAACGACGAGCGCTTGGGGCCGCGCTTTCCCGTGACCTTCGACGCCTACGACCCTGGTCTGCGAACCCTGGCCCACAAGGTGGCCCGCGCCCAGGACTTCCTGCTGCGCGAGGGGGTGTATGCCTGGTGGCCGGGGCCGCAGTTTGCTACTCGAGCCGAGCTCAAGCTCTTGCGCGGCCTGGGGGCCGATGCCATTGGGATGTCCACCGTGCCAGAAGTGATCGCCCTGCGCCACCTGGGGGCCCGGGTGCTGGGCCTTTCCACCATTACCGATATGGCCGTGCCCGAGCGCGACCACCACGCCACCGAGGCGGAGGTGCTGGCGGTGGCAGCCCAGAGCGGGGCCCGCTTCCGCCAGTTCGTGCGGGGGATTCTGGCTGCGCTATGAGCCTTCCTAAGGTTCTGGAGCGCATCCAGCAGGCCTGCCGTCGCGCCGGGCGTAACCCCCAGGAGGTGTGCTTGGTGGCGGTGACCAAGGGGCACAGCGTGGCCGAGATTCGCGAGCGGGTACTGGCTTTTGGGGACTATCCCCTGGGGGAGTCGCGCATCCAGGAGGCTTTGCCCAAGATGGCCGAGCTGGCCGCACAGTGGCACTTTATTGGCCCTTTGCAGCGCAACAAGGCTAAGTTTGCTGTACGCTTCGACCTGATTCACTCTATTGATTCCCTGCGCCTAGCCGAGGCGGTGGCCCGCAAGGCTACCGAGGCGGGCAAGCAGCAGCGGGTGTTGCTCGAGCTCAACCTGGGGCGCGAGCCGCAAAAGCACGGCTTCCTGGAGGAAGAACTGCCCGAGGCCATGGCCCAGATTCAGGCCTTGCCGGGCCTGCGGGTAGAGGGCCTGATGACGGTGGCCCCCTACAGCCCAGACCCCCAGGCGGTGCGGCCCATTTTTGCCCGGCTCTCGAGGTTGGCCGATCGCTACCAGCTACCCGAGCGCAGCATGGGCATGTCGGGCGATTTTGAGGTGGCGATAGAGGAGGGGGCTACGCTGGTGCGGGTGGGGCAGGCCATCTTTGCGGATGCCTGACGCCTGAGTAAAGGTGGGAAGAGACGCCCACAACGCAGGTATCCGCGGCGACCGGCGGTTGCAAAAAATGGTGTACTTCTTGCGCTCTTCTCGATATTCATGTATGGGCTGTAGTAGTCTAAGGCCGTGGACGAGCGCATGACCGGTGAGTTTCGGATGGAGCGCAGCGATCGGAGCGACCTGACGCCCCTGGACATCCGCTACCAGGAGTTTCGCCAGGGGCTAAGGGGCTACGTGGTGGCCGAGGTGCGGGAGTACTTGGCCCGGGTGGCTGACCTTCAGACTGGGCTGATCGAGGAGAACGAACGCTTGCGCAGCCGTATCCGCGAGCTCGAGGCCGAGCTGGCCAGGTCGCGCGAGGGGGAAGCCGAACTCAAGCGGGCGGTGGTGGCCGCCGAGCGGATTGCCCGCGAGATTAAGGCCCAGGCCGAGCGCGAGGCCGAGCTCATCCGGCGCGAGACCGAGGCCGAGCGCCAGGCAGCTTTGCAGGAACTCGTCGAGCAGATGAAGCGCATCAAAAACGACATCGAGCAGGTACGCAACGAGCGCGACCTGTTCGTAAGCCAGTTCAAGGCCCTGCTGGAGGGGTATCTATCCTCGCTAGATCGCTTCAAGCGCTGAGTTAGCGCACCCCCAGCCGGGCCAGCAGGGCAGCCAGGGCCTCGCGCTGCCAGTAAGACTCCTTGAACTGCCCCCGTACAGCAAAGCCGGTTGCCTTCAGCCCGATGTGCTCTGCCAGGATGAGGGCCCTGGGCAGGTGAGGTTCGTCGGTAACGACGATGATGGGCGAGCGGCCTACTACGGGGGCAATGTTGCTGAGGTTTTCCCAGGTGCGCCGGCTTTCTTTTTCGCAGTAAAGGGCCCGGGGAGGCACCCCGCGCTCTTGCAGGTAGCGGCAGCCCACCTCGCCTTCGCTGTGCAGGTCGCCGGGGCGGCGCCCTCCGGTTACGGCGATGCGGGGGGCATAGCCTTGGCGATACAGGCGCAGGGCGGCCTCGAGGCGGTTGCGAAAGATGGTGGAGGGCTCACCGTTGTACTGGGCCGCGCCCAGTACCACAATCCAGTCGGCTTTTTGCAACGGGCCGCTGGCCGCTTTTGGGCTAAAAGCCAGCAGCCCCAGACCCACCAGCATGACCATCAACCACCCGCGCATACGTAGAATTTTACTCCATAGGCCTACAAGGCCGGGAACCATTCCGCTGTGATGAGCAAAGCGAGACCGGAGTGGGGTTGCTTGTGCGCTGCGTTATTATGTTCGGCCTCGAGCATGCTATACTTAGGGCAAGTTGAGCGTATGCGCCCTGCTCCTTCGAACCAGATGGTGGAGGAGTCGGCTTGTCTTTTCAGCTTAGGTGAGCCTGAGTGGAGAAAATCTTCGGACGCACCAACGGTCTCAAGCCCAGCGAGAAAAAGCGTCTGGCCAACCTGTATAACCGCCGTGTAGGTGCTAACCGGCTACTCTCCGCCGAGCTGGCCCGCACGCTGGCGGCTTTGTCGGGAGAGCTGGAGAAGCCCATCAGCCTGCTTTTCGACCGGGGAGGGCGGGTTATCCGGGTGGCCGTAGGGGATGCCAAAGAGCTACCCATGCCGGAGGCAGCTTTGGTGGAGACCCGCCTTTGTGGGTATCGGGTGCTGCACACCCATCTGGCTAAGGGTGGGCTTTCGCGGCCCGATCTTTCGCTGCTCTTCTTGCACCGCCTCGACGCCATGGCCGCGCTCGAGGTAGAACAGGGCCTCCCCGGTAAGCTGCATTTGGCCCTTCTCTCGCCGCCTAAAGCCATCGAGGAGGACTGGCAGATCTTCCCCGCGCGCCCTTACCACGAATACCTCGAGTGGGACTTAGCCGCAGCGGTGGCCGCCTTGGAAGAGGAGCTTTCCCGCCAGGCCCGGGTGCTCGATCTGCGGGATGGCTCGGGGGAGCGGGCGGTACTGGTGGGGGTGGATCAGGGCCAGGGGGTGCAGGCCGAGGTAGACCTGGCCGAGCTGGCCGAGCTGGCCCGCACGGCAGGGGCGGTGGTGGCCCACCAGGAGCTGGTCTTCCGCCCTAGCCTGGACCCGCGCTATGCGGTGGGCCGGGGTAAGGTAGAGGAGCTGGTTTCGCAGGCCTACCACCAGAATGCGGGAACCCTCATCTTTGGCCTCGAGCTAAGCGCAGCCCAGGCCCGGGAGCTGGAAAGCGTAACCGGCCTCAAGGTGCTCGACCGCACCCAGCTCATTCTGGACATCTTTGCCCAGCACGCCCGCACCCCGGAGGCCAAGGTGCAGGTGGAGCTGGCCCAGCTCAAATACCTGCTGCCCCGGCTGGTGGGCAAGGGCAAGGATTTATCCCGCTTAGGGGGAGGGATTGGCACCCGGGGGCCGGGGGAGACCAAGCTGGAGGTGGATCGGCGCCGCCTGCAAGACCGTATAGCTGAACTAACCCGCAAACTGGAGGAAATGGCCACCCGGCGGCAGGAGACCCGCCGGCAACGGGAGCGCTCAGGCCTGCCCATCGTGGCGGTGGTGGGCTACACCAATGCGGGCAAGACCACCCTGATGCAGGCCCTAGCCAAAAAGGGTGAGCCAGGCGAGAACAAACTCTTTGCCACCTTGCGCCCCCTGACCCGTCGGGGTTTTCTGCCGGGGTTGGGCGAGGTGCTCTACACCGATACGGTGGGCTTCATTCGCCATATGCCTAGCGATTTGCTCGAGGCTTTCCGCGCTACGCTGGAGGAACTGCACGACGCCGATGTGCTGCTGCACGTGTTGGATGCCTCACAGGAGGGGGCTTTGGAGCGGCACCGGGTGGTGGAGGCATTGTTGGCCGAGCTAGGGGTGGAGGCTTCGCGCATCCTGGTGCTTTCCAAGGCCGATCGGGCCGATGGCTACGACCTTGAGTTCCTCAAGGAGCGCTTAGGCGGCTTGCCGGTCTCGGCCATTCAGGGCCAGGGCCTAGCTGAACTCAAGGCCGCTTTGACCGAGGCCCTTTTGGCCCAGGGGGTGCGCCCCGCAGCCTGGGCCTCGTTCCCGGGGGCGCAGCCAGAGGCCCCCGGTCTCAGAAGATTTGAAACCCCTTAAGGCCGGTGGCCTGGCTCCACTGGACGTCCACCTGGTCAACCCAGGCGCCCCGAGGGCCCTGGCGCAGGTGGTGGATCAGGTGCTCGAGTTCGTCCTTGCCGCCCTCAGCTACCACCTCTACCCGCCCGTCTGGGAGGTTTTCGGCGTAACCGACTAAGCCTAGCTCCAGGGCCTTCTGGCGGGTGAAGTAGCGGTAGCCCACTCCCTGCACCCGCCCGCTGACCAGTACGGTAATCCGCTGCATGCTCTCAATCTACAACGCTGGTAACCAGGGAAAAAATCGTGGGCAAAAAAGAGGGTTTGATTGGCTCGGCATGGCCTTTTTCCTAGATTCTCCTCAGGGTTGTGGGCTAGACTGAGCCTGTGCGATTGGGGCGCTGGATTCCGGCAATTCTGCTTGGCCTGCTGGTAGCGTTCCCCGCTTTCCCCCCCCTCTCTGAGTACCTTTTGCGGGAAGGACTGAAAGCTGCCAACTTTAGGGGGCAGTGGCAAGCGGTGGGAGGGTATCTGCTGGCTGGCCTCGAGCTCAGGGGGGTTCGCCTCGAGGGGCAGGGAATCACCCTAGAGGCCCAGCGCCTGCGGGTGGGCTATAACCTGTTGAGCCTGCTGCGGCGCGAGCTGCCTTTGCGGATTTGGGCCCAAGAGGGCGAGGTTTTCCTGCGCTGGGAGGCCCTCATCCCGGAAAGGCACGAGCCAGGCCCGCCTTCCCCTTTTCGGCTGCGCATAGACGAGCTGGTACTGGATCGGGTGGGGGTACAGATCGAGGAAAGCCAGAAATTTTTTTTGCCCACCCTGCGGGCGGTGGTGCGAGGGACGGGGCCCTACCAGGTGCGGCTCGAGCTGCCCGACGGAAAGCTTGGCGCCACGGTCTGGCGTACCGGGCGGGAGTTTGAGGCCTGGCGGATTGAGGCTAAAGGCGACTTGCGGGCGGGGCGCTACTGGTTCGATGGCCTCGAGGCGGGGGAGCTCGAGGGCACTTGGATCGTTGGCCCCAAGGTCAAAAACGGGATTCTGGGCCGCAACCAGGTAAAAGACGCCACGGTCAAGTTGGTGGGGTTTACCCTGGATCAGGTGGCCGGCAGCGTGGACTTTGACGGCAAGGTCGTGACGGCCCGCCTGAAGGCTCGAGGCCTGGAAGGCCCCCTTCGTGGCGAGGGCACGGTGAACCTTTCCCAGCAGCAATATCGCTTCCGGGTGGAGGGAACCCCCAGGCTGAGCGCCCTGGCCGAGCACTTCGGCCTGCGTTTGCCGGTAAGCGGGGGCGGGCCTTTGTGGCTGGAAGGCCAGGGCTGGCAGAACCTGGTGCTCCGGGGGCAGTACCGCGGGGAAGGCCGGCTTCTGGGTGAGCCGCTGCGCTACCAAGGGACGCTGGGCTTTGACCATAGGTTCCGGCTTGACACCCAGGTGGAGGGGGCCTTCTTCGACCGCAACTACCAGGCTAACGTAGCCCTACGCGGCGATGGCTACACCGTGGCCCTGCGCGACAGCCTGGGCAGCCAGCTGCGCTTAGAGGGCCGGGGGGCCCAGACCCAGGCTGAGGGCACCCTGGTCTGGCCCCGCCCCCTTCTGGGCCAGGCCGGGTTGCGCTTTGCCAGCCAGGGGGCCCGCTGGCAGCTAGGGGTGCGCTCGGAGGGGGTGGGCCTGCCCCTGGCCAAGCCCTTTAGCCTCTCGGGCAGCCTGGTGGGGGAAGGCCCCAGGGTGCAAGGCCGGCTGGGGGGGGTGGTGCTGAGCGGCACCTGGAACGACCTTGGGCTAGGGCTGGAGCCTTTGGCGCTGGTGGTGGGTCAGCTTACCGGTCAGGCGCGGCTCAGGGACGGGCGCTTCAGCGGTGAGCTGCAGTACGACTCTCCCTATGCCCGTTTTCCCATCGCCTTGCGGCAGGAGGGTGGGGCCTGGCGCCTTTTCAACCGCTGGGCCCAGGGGGTTTATCAGGGGGGGGTGTTCACCCTGGGGGTGCGGGAGCTACCCATACAGGCCCTCGAGGCCTTCCGCTTGTCGGGCCAGGCGCGCTACGCCAAAGGGGCGCTTTCCGGCGGCTGGCGTTTGGAAAGTGAGCGGGTGAGGCTTCGGGGTGAGCTGTTTGGGCTGGCCACCCGCTACCAGGGCGAGGTGCGCACCCCCTTGCGGGTGCTCTCTATGCGCGGAGTGGCCGATGCCTCTGGGGTAGAGGCCCAGCTCGAGACCCTGCGCATCACCGCCGATGCGGAGGGGCTCAGGCTGCAAGGCCCGCTGGCCCTTGGCCCGCAAATTGCCCTGGAGGCCGATCTGGGCCTACAAGGGGGGCGCTACCTGGGCCAGGTGCGCTTCCAATCCCCTTGGTTGCAGGGGTGGCTGGAAGGGCGCGGGGCTATGCTATGGGCCGAGGCCCAGGGCTATGCTCGGCTGGCTGGCCCGCTCTGGCCGAACCTTGACCTCAAAGGGCGCCTGACCCTGCCCTTTTCGGGGCCGCTAAAGGTGCCAGAGGTGCCGCTGGTGGTCGATCGGCGCGGGATACGCTGGCCCGGAGGGCAGGTGGCCTTCCAGGCCGGGCTGCCTTTTAGCGGAACCCTGCCCCTACAGGTCAATGGGGCCCCAGCCAGCCTAACCGCCCAGGGCAACCTGGAGCGGGGCCGGCTGGAGCTACGCACGCCCTATGGCGCCCTGGGGGGGGAGGGGGCCTGGCGCAACCTGCCGTTGCAGGGCCGCCTGGCCTACGCTGGCTACACTGGAGCGTTGCAAGGCCAGGCCGACCTGTTGGGTCTGGCCTACCAGGGCCGCCTGCAAGTACCCCGGCTGGAAGGGGGGGTGACCTTCCGTGGGCAGGGGGCCCGCCTGGATTTTTCCGGACAGTTTCAGCAGGGTCGGTTGGCTCTGGAGGGAGGGTATGCCGATGGCTTGCGTTTGCGGGCCGTGGCCAACGGCTTTGACCTGAGCGGCCTGGGCCTGCCGGGCCGCCTGTGGGGCCGCTGGTCGGAGCAAGGGGGGCGCTTGGAGTGGAAAAGCCCTTATGGCCAGGCTCAGCTCAGTGGCGATGGCCTGCTGGGGCCCTTGAAGGTGCAGGTAGAGAGCCCCTACGGCGCCATGAGCGGCTCGGCGGGGCCGGAGGGCCTGGCCCTTAGGGGCCGCCTGGACCTGCCCTACCTGGAAGGGGCCCTCGAGGTCGCGGGGCCCTGGGGGCGCCTCGAGGCCCGGGGCCAGGGGCGCTACCGCCTGCCCTACCTGGAGGCCCGCCCATGGCGCCTCTGGGCCGAGGCACCGACCCAAACCTGGCGGCTAGAGGGGCCTTTGGCCCTGGAAGGGCGGGGGCTGGCCTACCGGGGCCGGCTGGACTGGCCCTACCGGCTACTGGAGCAGCAGGGCGTGCTACAAGGCCATCTGGAAGGGGAGGCCCTCCGATTAGAGGCCCAGCTCCACACCGACCTGGCGGGCCTGCCCCTGGAGGCTCGCCTACAAGCGGAAGGAGCCAGCTTGGAGGGCTTACGAGCCACCCTGAGCCTACCGGAAGGCCAGGTGCACCTGGCGGAGGCCCGGCTGGTTTTCGACCTCGAGACGGCCCCCCTGGCCCGCCTCTTCAACCTCGGGCTAGAGGGCCGCTTGCAGGGCCGGCTGAGCTTGGCGGGGCTGTGGGGGCCGAATGGGGTGGCTTGGCCCGAAGGCGAGGCAGCAGGCGCGTTGAGGCTTTACGGGCAGCCCCTTGAGCTAGACTACAAAGACCGATCCCTTTCGGCCTTTTTCCCCCAGTACCGAGCCGGGGTGGTGTTGGCCTGGGCCCCAGGCCAGCCCGTGCGGCTTTCGGGGATGGGCGAGCTGGAAGGCTACCTGGAGGTAGGCCCGGAGCTAGCGGGCGGGCTGGTTTACCGCCGGGGAGGCCTCGAGCTGGAAGCCCAGGTAGGGGGGGCTTTAGGGCAACCCACCTTGGCGGTGCAGGCCCATAGCCCCTGGGCCACCCTGGAGGCCCGGGGGCAGTACGTCTTGCGCAAAGGCCAGGGAGAGGCCCAGCTCACCCTGCAAAGCCCCTACGCCCAGGCCCGGCTGAACCTCCTGAGCCAGGGCCTGGGCTACCAGGCCAGCGGCTGGTTGGAAAGCCAGAAGTACCTGCGGCAAGGGGGGGCGTTGCGCCTGGAGGGGGAGGGGGCCCGCTGGCGCTTAGCCTGGGCGGCCCCTTTGCGGCTAGAGGCTGGGGGGCAGGCGGCTGAGCTGGAGAGCCTTCTGCTGGCTGGGCGGGGGGTGTTCGAGCTGGCCCAGCGCCCCTTGGCCCTTTCGGGCCAGATGGCCCTGGTGGGCCAAGACTTCCGCGGACGGATGCAACTTCTGGGCGAGCAGGTGGCCTTGGAGCTTCTGGGGCAGGGTGAGGATTTGGCCTTGCGGGGCCAGGTCTTCCAGGCCGACCTCGAAGCCCGTACCAACCGTCAGGGCCTCCTCAGCGGCCAGACCCGCTATACCCTGGGCCTGGGCCCTAGTCGGCTCGAGGCCCAGGCGGTCCTCTCGGGCCACCTTTGGGAACCCAGCCTGGAGGGGCAGGGCCATCTGGTGGGCCAAGGAGCCGGGGTGGCCCTGCGCTTTGGCTACCGCTGGGGAGGGCTGCCCTGGGCCCAGGCCGAGGGGGCTGGGGTCTCGGCCTGGTTGAGGGATGGGGTCTTGGCCCTGCGGGTGGACAGCGACCTACAGCCTTTCACCGGCCTACCCTTCCGCTTGCAGGCCCAGGGCCAGGGGCCTTGGGAGGGCTTGCGCCTGCCCTTGCGCTTGTATGGGCAGGGCCTCGAGGCCAGCGGCCAACTCTACCCGGCAGGGCTAGAGCTCAAGCTCGCTGGGCGGTATGAACAGCAACGCTTTACCCTGGCCTACCAGCAGGGGCTGGAGGTGCGTTTGGAAGGCCCCTACGCCATAGGCACGGCCCGCTGGGTGGGCGGGGCCCCCCAGGGCCGGTTGGCGCTGAACCTTCCCCTGCCCCAAGGGGGCCTAGTAGGGGAGGCCGACCTGGCCGAGGGGGAGGTTCGCCTGGAGGGGCAGGGGGGGTGGCAGGGCCGCCTGAGGGCCTGGCTGGCTCAGGGCTGGGCACGGCCTACCCGCTGGAGCCTGGAGGCCGGCCTGGCCTCGCCCTGGGCGGGGGCTTTCCTGGAGGGCCGTTTCGACCTCGAGGCGGCCCCGCTGAGCCTGGAGGGCGCGGGAAGGTTAGACCTCCCAGGCTGGGGTAGCCTGGCCCTGCGCGCCCAGGGGGGGGAGGTGGTGGTAGAGGGCCAGGAGGGGCTGGAGCCTTTGTCCCTCCGGGTGCAGCTCAACCCCTTGCGGGTGGGTTGGGCGTACGCTGGAGCCCTTCCGCGTGGGCTGGGCCGCCTCGAGGCCCAGGGGGTCTACCCCGGTCGCTGGGCGGTGGGCCGCTACGAGGTGGCGGGTCAGAGCCTGAACCTGGAGGGCCAGGGGGCCCAGCTTGGGCTCAGTGCCCCTGGGCTTCAGGCCCGCCTGGGCCTGGAGGGCCTGGAGGCCCGGCTAGAAAACTATACCCTGAGCGGCCTGCGGTTGAGCGGACGGCTGGGGGGGGCCTGGGGCGGCCTCGAGGGAGCTTTGCGCTGGGAGGCGCTGGGGCGTAGCGGCACCCTGGAAGCCGCCTGGCGGCAGAGCCAGCTTCGGGCCCGCTTGGAGGGGGACTTAGCAGGCGAGCTGGGGTATGCGGGGGCCTGGCGGGGCCGGCTGGCCTTGCGCGAGGGCTTTCTCGAGTTCTCCGGCCCCACCGCCCCGGTGGTGGAAGGGGAACTGCTAGGCCAAAGGGTGCGCCTGGACTACCCAATGCTGCAGGTAGCGGGCCTCGAGCTGAACCTAGCCGAGCGCAGCGCCTCGGGGGAGCTGGCCCTAAAGGGCCTCACCCTGCAGGGCCAGGGGCCGCTGCTGGAGGCGGTCTACCCTCTGGCTGGGGGGCACCTGCGGGCCGCTTTGGATCTAAAGAGCCTGGCCGTAGAGCTGAGCGCACCCGAGCTGGGTAGCGGTGCTTTGCGCTGGCGGCAGGGGATGCTCGAGGGGGCGCTTCGCCTGAGCGTGTTTGGGCTGGACTGGCTGCTGGAGGGGGCCGGTTCGCAGCTTCGGGTGCAGATGAACCATTCCGAGACCCCCTGGTTGCCCTGGGGCCAAGGGGGGTTGCAGGGACAGATCAACCTCGAGGGAGTCTGGCGCCTGGCTTACCAAGATTCAGAGACCCGGCAGCGCCTAGAGGCCCAGGGGCGTCTCCTCGAGGCCCGGCTCGAGGCCCAGGGGCCCTGGCTTCAAGGTCAAATGCGCTACAGCGGCCAGGGCGACTGGCAGGGCCGCCTACACCTGGAAGCCCCGCTAGAGCCTCTGGACAGCCGGTTGCAGCTAACTTTTGAGGGGCAGCAAGCCCTGAGGGCCCAAGGGGTTTTGACCGGTGATCTAGGCCGGTTGGAGCTGGAAGGCCGTCTGGGGCGTGAAGGGCTGGAGGCCTGGGCGGGCTTCCGCGACCTGGCCCTGGAAGAGGTTCCCCAGGTACAGCGTGGGCTGCCTTTCCTAAGGGGGCGGGCCAGTGGCCTTCTGACCCTCGATCAGGGTCGGCTGGCCTTCGACCTGCAAAGCCCTGGTTTGTGGGTTCAAGGGGACGACCTGGCCCTGGCCACCCATCTGCGAGGCCGCTACCAGCGGGGGGCGTGGCAGGCCGAGCTCGACCTCGAGCGAAGCGAGAAAGGAAGGCTGGGCCAGAACGGCGCTTTGGGTTCTAACCGCACCACCGCCCGGCTCAGGCTGGAAAATGGCCATCTGAGCGGGGAAGCGGTAGCGGCTTCCTTTCCCCTGCACTGGCTGCTTTCCGCCTGGGCCGGTGAGCTGGCGGGGCAGGCTTACTGGACCGGTAGAACCACCTTCCACATCGATTTACAAGATCCCTGGGCCTCTAAGGGCGTCTGGGTAGGGGAGTATCTGCGCTTCCAGGGCGGGGGGGATACCTTGGTGGGCCAGGCTGCCCTGCGCTTTGAGCGTGAGCGGCTTTACATTGACCAACTGGCCCTTTCGGGCAAGGGCACCTGGAGCGGGCAGGGCTACTACGGGCGGCGGGGCAGCAATTTACGGCTCAACCTGGAAAACACCTCCTTTACCCCGGTACTGCAGGTCATTCCCAACCTCAAGCCCCTTACCCCCGAGGGCAGCGGAACGGTGCGCCTTTCCTCCAGCGGCGAGGTGTTCGACCTCACCTTGGAGGACTTTAGCTTCCGCTTGGGGCCGGTGCGGGGCCAGACCCCTCGGGCGGTGCTACGGGTGGGGGACAGCGCCAGCGCTGAGGGCCAGCTGCTGCTTTCTGCCCCCTACCCTGCCCAGGCCGAGCTATCCGGCGAGGGAGACCTCAGCCGCTTTGTGGTGCGGGCTAGGGGAACCGCCGACCTGCCCTTGTTGAGTGCCAATGAGCCTTTCGTTCTGACCTTCGGCTACCCCGCCTACACCCTCGATGCCCGCCTCGAGCGGCAAAACGTCCGTCTAGCGGGTATCGTCTTCCCCCAGCTCATCCTGGCTTTGCAGGGACAGGTGCCGGTCAGCTACCCGCGCTACTACCTGCTCGAGGGTTTGCTCGATACCAACCTGTTCCTGCGCTATCAGCGCGGGGCCTATATCGTCCAGGGTTCGGTGGATGTGGTTCGGGCCCGGCTGGGCCTGCCGGAGGGGGTGCGAGAGGTCTCGATGGCCGCCCCTGAGACAACCTCAGGGGCCAGTCCAGTTCCCGTAGAATTCAACAACATTCGCCTCAAAGCCGAACGGGGCATTCTGATCCAGGAGTCGCTGGCCCAGGGCGAGCTGGCGGGCGAACTCTACCTCAACGGCGATTTCAGCAACCCCTTCCTCTCGGGGGAGGTGGTGCCCTTACGGGGTAGTTTCAAGCTATGGGATCGTGACTTTATCATTCGCGACCGCTCCCCCGAGGAGCGCAGCTACGCCCGCTTCAGCCCCGCGGACGGCATCCTGCCCGAACTGCAGATTGTGGCCGATACCGTGGTGCAGGACCGAGGGCAGGATAACCGGCGCATCCAGGTCAACCTGACCCTCAAGGGGGCTTTTTTAAGGCAGAATGGCCGCATTAAGGTCAACCTGAGCCCCACCTTCGTGGCCCGCAGCAACGGGGATCTAGCCCGCAAAAGCGATGGCGAGCTCTATACCGATGCCGAGATATACGCCCTGTTGCTCCTGGGTCGTTCCGATCTATCGGCCCTGCCTACCGATATTGCCCAGACTGGCTTACAAGCGGCGGTGCAAAACTTCATTGTGGGGCAGCTCGAGCGCGAGCTGGCTAGGGTGCTGGGCCTGGATCAAGTCAAGGTGGAAATCCCCGCCCTAAGCGGGGGAGGCTTGGAGGAAACCCGCTTCACCATAGGGCGCTACCTCTCGCCCGAGCTGTTCTTTGCCTACAGTGTGGATCTGCGCGGCTTCCAGACCGTCTTTGCCGAGTACCAGCAAGGCGACTTCCGCTTCCGCTTCAGCACCGATATCTTTCCTCTACCCAGACCCGAGCTATCCCTAGGCTACACCCTGCGCCCAGGCACCGAGCTGACCTTCGACCTAGCCACCGGTATCGGCGACGGTTTGCGTAGTGATGGGGTTCGCTTCGGTTTGGGCTTTAACTTCCGTTTTTAGGGGGCTTGTAGCGGCTTAGGATGGTTTCCCGAGTGATGTAGAGGATTTCCGCTGGGTTGCTGAAAAGGTGGCGGGCCACCTGCCCCCGGTACAGCCAGGTAAACCAGGCCGTACTCAGCTTGGACTCTAGCGCGGCCAGGGGAGGGAGGGGGTGGGTCTGGAAGCCCAGGGTTTTGGCGGCAGGGCCAAGGTAGCTGTAGCCATAGAGGAATTGCACCTCGGGGTGGGCTTCCAGGAAGTGGGCCACCTCGGAGAAGCTCTGGCGAAAGGCCCGGATAACCTGCATGGTGCTTAGTTCAGCCATCCGGGCCGACTCCAGGTGAAGCTGGGCGCAGGGGGTGCCCGGGGGGAAGCCGGGCAGGGCCGGGCCGGGATAGCTTTGCAGCTCGAGGCGCAGGATATGGTCGTAGCGAAAGCTCACCCTGAGGCAGCCCTTCTGCCGGTCATAGCGCTCCTCGGCTCCCTGGCTGGCCCGGATCAGGGCCTGGCGCGGTCCCAAAGGGGCCAGCTCCAGTTCGTCCATGCGCACGGGTTGATAGCTGTTTTGCAAAAGCAAAGGCAAAAGCTGCTCGAGGATGGCCAGAGTACGCTCGGGCCCGTCGTGCAGCAGAACCACCGAGCCCCCCTTGACGTAAAACAGCAACCGCTTCACCAGGGCTTCTGGGGGCTTTTCTACCCAGTCCTTGGACTCGAGGTCCCACAGAGCCACCTGCTTGCCCTGCCAGCGGGCAAACCAGTACGTAAATGGCGAGACGATGCCCCAAGGGGGGCGGTAGAGCCGGCCCGGGCTGCGGGCGATCTGCACCCACTCGGTCCAGGGGGCCATCAGGATGGCAGGCCGGTGCCAGTAGCCGTGGGCTTCGATCTGGTGCCCGGCCTGGCGGATTTTTTCCACCAGATGGGGGTACTGCTCGGCCCGCTGGCCGGTCAGAAAGAAGGTGGCCCGCACCCCATAGCGGCCCAGCAGTTCCAGCAGGGCCTCGGTCTTTGGGGAAGGGCCATCGTCGAAGGTGAGGGCTATTTGGGGCTGGGCCCGGCTTCCCCAGGCCAGGCTGCCCAGGCCCATCCAGCTCCCTAGCCCCCAGGCCAGGCCGTACAGCAAGGCAATTCCAGTCAGGATTTCCACCAGGGTCTCCATAGGGCCACCACGTAAAACCCACTCAACAAGAGCATAATGCTGCCCCCCAGGAAGAAGGGGGCGTTATCGGCGATGGTTGCGGCCAGCAGGCCACCGGCGGCCGGGCCCAGGGCAAAGCCCAGCCCCTCCACAGTCATCAGGGTACCCCAGGCCGCGGCCCGGTTGTTTTCCGGCAGGAGCCGTACCACCAAAGCGTTCCAGGCAGGACCAAAGCAGCCAAAGCCCACCCCAGCCACCAGGGCCAGAGGAAAGAGCCAGGCCAGGGAAGGTTTGAGGCCCAGGCCGATCATGGCCAGGCCAATCAGGGCTAGCCCGCCAATCAAGAGCCCTCGAGGGCTTTTGCGGTCGGCATGACGACCGGTCCACACCAGTAGCCCTGCCGACACCACCCCGCCCAGCCCAATCAAGACCACAATCCAGAACATGCTGAGCCCCAGGCTCTGGGCGTATTTCAGGATGTAGAAGCCGAACAAAGCCGGGGCAAAGGTCTGCCCAAAGGCCGCCGGGATGAAGAGCAGGAGCCTTTGCCAGGGGTAGAGTTCCTGCCTCGGGGGGCGTACCCGGGCCGGGCGGAAGATGAGGGAGAGGCCCAGCAGAATGGCTATGAACTGGGCGGCCTCGAGCAGGTGTAAGGCCAGGCTCGGGTTGAGCTTGGTGAGGAAGCCCACCCCCAGCACCCCCAGGCCGGTCCAAGGCGCGGTGAGCAGGTTGGTCAGAGTAACCGCCCGGCCCTCCCGCCCCTGCTGGGCCATCTGGCTGCTCAGGGTGAGCAACCCGGGAAAGATGGCCGAGAGCGAGACCCCCCACAGCAGGCTCAGGGCGAAGAAGACCAGCGGATAGGGGGTGTAGGGGGCGATGAGCAGGACTAGAAGCCCTACCGTCCCCCCCAGCAGGGTGACCAGGCCCAGGCCCAGCTTTTGCGAGAGGTAGCCCCCTAGAGTTTTGCTGAAGCTGTCGGAGAGCAAGTGAACACTCCAAGCGGTGCCGATCACGGCTAAAGAGAAGCCCAGGCTCCCTCCGTGGATGGCCAGGTACCCGGCGTAGAACCCGTTGCGAACGCCCTCGAGCAATCCCCAGGCCAGAATCAGTCGGGCTACTGCCGAGAATCCTTTGAGGCGCCAGGGGGAGAGGCGTTGTAACTTGAGGCGCACGGCTTAGAGTATACCTGTGCGAATTTCTGTAGTGATTCCCGCCCGCAATGAAGAAGCCTTCATCGTTGGCTGCTTAGAGGCGCTAAAGCGCCAGACTCGCCCACCGGACGAGGTGATTGTGGTGGACAACGCCTCCACCGACCGCACCGCTTTATTGGCGGCAGGGCTGGGGGCCCGGGTGGTTCACTGCCCTACCCCTGGGGTGGCCCAGGCCCGCCAGGCTGGCCTCGAGGCCGCCACCGGCGACTGGGTGGCCACCACCGACGCCGATAGCCGCCCCACCCCAGGCTGGCTGGCCGCGTTGGCGCCGCACATGCCCACCCACGTGGCCCTTTATGGCCCACTGCGCATGTTTGGTCTGCCGGCCTGGCAGGAGGAGCTAACCGAGCTAGGCTATGGGGTTTTTCTCAAACTGATGCGCTTGCTGGGCAGGCCCAATCTGGCCGGGGCCAACATGGCCTTTCACCGCTCCACGGCATTGGCGCTGGGTGGCTACCCATTGGTGGAGGCAGGGGAGGATGTACGCTTGGGCCTGCGGCTGGCCACCCATGGGCGGGTAGGGTATGTGCCAGAAGCTTTGGTATACACCTCTTCCCGCCGGGTGCAAGGCGGCTGGCTGCGCTTTTTGCTACAGCAAGCCCGCAACCTCAGCGGGGACTCGTCGGGATATTTTGCGGCAGGCGGGGGAAGGGAATCTTGAGCCGGCGCGGTTCGACCTGTACCAGCCAGGTGGCCTCGTCGTAGACCGCCACAATCTGCTCGGCAATGCGGCGGGCCGTGCGCTGGTCGGCGAAGCGGCGGGCCCCCTCGCTAAAGCGCTGGCGCAGGGCCTCATCCCGTAGCAGTTCCAAAGCCCGTTGGGCCAGGGCCTGGGGGTTGCCGGGGGGAACCAGGTAGCCGCTTTTCCCTTCATCCACCCCTTGCAGCGTGCCCTCGGCGCCCACCGCCACCACGGGCACCCCCATGGCCTGAGCTTCCCACAGCACCAAGCCCTGGGTTTCGGTTTCGCTGGCGAATAGGAAGAGTTCGGCCATCCGGTAGTAGCCCCCGATTTTCTCGTAGGGAACGGCACCCACAAAGGTGATGTGCTCGAGCACCCCTAGCTTTAGGGCCAGTTCTTTAAGCTCCTCCTCCTGCGGCCCCATGCCGATGAGGGCTAGATGGGCCTCTTGCTCCTGGCGTATCTCGGCCAAAGCCTGGATCACCACGTCCACGCTTTTCTCCTTGCCCAGCCGGCCCACGTGCAGCAGGCGGCGCTGTCCCGAGGGCCAGGGCGAGGTCGGCAACGGGGCTGCTTGTAAAAGCTCGAGGTCGATCCCAGTGGGCACCACCCGGATCTCCCGCTCGATCTCGTAGCTTTCTGCCAGACGCTTGACCGGCTCGGTAGGGGCGATGACCACATCGGCCCGGTTGTAGAAAGCCTGGCAGACCTTCTGCATGATACCCACGTATCTGTTTATGGCCGCCACGCCGGGGATGTAGTGGGCGTATTTTTCCAGGTGGGTGTGGAAGGTGGAGACGTGGGGCAACTGCTGCCGCTGGGCTAGCCGGGCCCCCCAGATGCCGATGAAGAGCGGGGTGTGGGTGTGGAAAATCTCAAACTCGGTGGGAAGGTAGCGGCTGCTGGGCATGGCCAGGCGCTGGTTTTCAAAGAAGGGGTAGGGTACGCTAGGCACCCGCACCACCCACTCCTCGCGAAGGTCGGCATCGGGCATCTCGGGGGCCAGCACCCAGGCCTCGTGGCCCATGCGGCGCAGCTCGCGCTTGAGCAAGTAGACGCTGGTGGCCACCCCGTTGGGCCCCGGCAGATAGGTGTCGGTAAATAGGCCGACGCGATATAGGCGCACGGGGATATGTTAGCATACCCCCTCTACTCACCTCGCGGAGGGTTGCGCCAGCCCTCGAGCCACCCCCGCAGGATCACCTCGAGGCCCGAAAACCCCCGCCGTCGCAGGCGATCCAGGAAAAGCCCCAGGCTGTTTAGCGTCCAGAAGGTTTTACCCAAGGGACCAAAAGCATCGGAGCGCACCAACCAGGCCCGATTGCGGGCCTCGAGGTAAAACCGCTCGTCGCTGGCCCGCAGGGCCGAGCTATAGGGGTTGCGGGTTTTGTGTACCACTACGCTCTGTGGCACCAAAAAGCCCACCCCCCGGCGCAGCAGCCGACCACTGTACTCGAGGTCGTCGTTCCAGAGAAAGTAAGCCTGGGTGGGCAGAGGGTGCATCTGGGCCGCTCGGCGGCTGACCAGCATGGAAGCATAGGTGCCAAAGCGCACTGGTACTAGCTGCAAAGGCCGACTCTTTAGCCATAGCCAAGGCCGCCGCAGGTCGGGCCAGGGGAGGCCCATGGGGTGGATGCGCCCATCCGTCCAGACCAGGCGGCTGAGCAGCAGGTTGGGTTCGATGCCAAGTTGGCGGGCCCGTTCCAGGCCCTCCATTAGCCTTTCCAAGCTGTGGGGCTGGGGGTGGGCGTCGTCGTCGAGGAGCCATATCCAGTCAAAGGGCCTTTCTCGCGCCACCCGCAGGCCGTGGTGGAAGCCCCCTGCCGCCCCCAGGTTTTTCTCCAAGCGCAGGTGCTCTACCTGGGGGTAGCCCGCCAGCAGCTCAGCGGTGCCATCGCTGGAGGCGTTGTCCACCACCAGGATGTGGGCGGGTGGGTAGGTCTGCTGGCTCAGGGCGGCTAAGCATTCCTCCAGCAGAGCCTTGCGGTTGTGGGTGACGACCAGAGCCAAGACTTTTCCCATAAAAGCTACCCAGACGAGGCCAAAGCCTGGCGGATTTCCCGAGCAATCTGGGGCAACGCCCCCGGGGGCCCGATGCGCTCGAGGCCGTCCCGCCGGGCCTCCTCCCGCAGGCGGGGGTTGTGCAGGCGTTCGCGCACGGCCTCGGCCACCTGGGTGGGGTGGGCCTCGACCAGCGCCAGGGCCTTTCCTAACAAAAGACCTTGTCTTTTTGCGAATGAGTGCGTGTACTGTGGCCCCGGCGTGGGAAAGGCCACTACCGGGAGGCCCATCCCAGCGGCCTGCTCATTGGCGGTGCCGGCGGTGCCGATGGCCACCTGACCTGCGTGCAAAATGGCCGAGAAGGCTCCTCGCAAGAGCCAGACCCGCTGCGGGCCTTGCTGGGCAATAGCGGTTTGTTCGTCCAGCACGCTGAGCGACCAGCCCTGGGCCAGGGGCACCTGGGTAAAATCGCCAGCCCAGGCCACCAAGGCCTGCATCTCGGGCAATAAAGCCGCGCTTTGCAGCATGAGGGGCAGGCTAAAGCGCACGTCGCCCCGGGTGCCTGGGAGCAGCACCAGCACCGGCCGGCCATCCAGCAGGCTCTTTAGGTCGCGCTCGGGGGGGCCCAGGGTGTCCATGGCCATGCTGCCCACGAAGCGGGCCTTGTGCATACCCAGTTGGTGGGCCCGTTCTTCGCTCAGCCGATCCCGCACGTATACTGCCCGCACGAAGCGGTGCATCCAGCGCTCGTAGAAAAGGAAGTCCTCCGCACCAAACTGGTTTATATGCAGCAATCGCTCTTGGACACTACGGTTAACGCAGTAATAGTAGGAGATAAGGGGTTGAACATGGTAAAGCGGTAGCCGGCCCCAGTCCGAGGCCACACAGGCTACCGCCAGGGTGTAGGCATCGCCCACCGCGGCTACCGCGCGAATCTTCCGGCGAGCGACCTGGGCCGCCCGTATTTGCCTGAAGATTTCCGTAGCGAAACCGGCCCGCAAGTCGGCCAGCAGGTTTTCCAGGCTGTTGAAAGGGAAGCCACCGGAAGGCATCTGGGTACGGGGGCCCAGGATTTGCTCGACCCGGCCCTCGTAGCGCTGGCCGGCCCCCACCAGCGGCAAAGCCAACAGTGAAAGCCCGCTCAGGTGCTCACACAGCGTGGCCCCAATCAAATCCTCGGCATTGCCCCCGGAAATTACCAGCAGGTCGTTCATGCCAGGGCCTCGAGGCAGGTTTCTATGGCCAGGACGATGGCCTGGGCCTGGGTCTTCAGGGGTACGTAGGCCTGGGGCCGTTGGGTGGCCAGGGTTTCATCCGGCGGGAGGTGGATGAAGCCGGTGGGCACCTCGGAGGGCAGCCAGGAAAGGGCCAGGTACATCACCTGGTTGCACAGGTAAAGCCCCGCGCTGTTGCTGAGTGTGCTAGGAATGCCAGCCTGGGCCCAGCGGGCCTGAATCGCTCGGAGGGGCAGCCGGCTAGGCAGGGCCAGGGGGCCGCCGGGCAGAATGGGGGCGTCTTTGGGGTGGTGCCCGCCGTTGTCGGGGAGGTCAAAGTCGAGCAGGTTCACCGCCAGGCGCTCGAGGCTGAGCAAAGGGCGGTTTTGGGCCAGCCCCAGGTGCAGCGCCAGCCGGGGGGTGTGGGCCTGGTAGAGGGTTTTTAGCGCCGCTGGGGCCTGTTGGGCATCCACGGGGAGGCAGGCCGCAACGACTTCTGCCCCCCCTATGCGCGGGGGCAGGTGGGCCAGCAGGGCCTGGCTGGGGTTGTGTGCCAAGCCGGCAAAGGGTTCAAAGCCGGTAACCAAAACCTTCACCCCGCCAGTTTAGCAAGCCGCGGCCTGGCTGGGGCTGGTTTCCGCGCCAGGGCAAGGCGCGGTAGACTGGGTTGCTCTACCGGGTTGCCCTGGTAGAAGGGGTGTTGTTGTGCAGGCCATGAACCCAACGCTAAAGCCCATCCTCAACCATTACCTACCCGGCCTGCCCCAGGTGGCCCGGGCCCTGCTGTTTGCCCAGGCCCAAGGGCCGCGGGTACTCTTGTGCCCCGAGGAGCGCCTTTCACTGTACGCCGACCTGGCCAGCCTGGGGGTTGCGGCCTATGGGAACCCTGGCCTCGAGGCCTGGGGGGAGGCCCAGGTGGTGGTCATGAGCTATGCCGAGGCCCTGGCCCCCTTTCCCCAAAAGCCCCAGGACTGGCGGTTGGTGCTGAGGGTAGGACAGCGCTACTTGCGCTCGGAACTGCTAAAGCGGCTGGATCGCCTGGGCTACGGGCGGGACGAAGACTATAGGGTGCAAGGTGAGGTGCTCGAGCTGTACCCAGCCAAGCTGCGGCTGGAGTTCTTCGGCGACGAGCTAGAGAGGCTGTGGGTGGAAGGCCAGCCCCAGGCGCGCTACGTTCTGGTGGCCCGCGAGGGCAAGGCGGAGGCTTGGAGTTCCACCAAGCTCGAGCACTTCCCCGGCCCGGTCTACCTCGACACCCCCGCCTTGGCTCCGGAAGCGCTATGGCCCCTTTTGCAGGGGCGCGATCGGGTGGCCTTTGGCCTGGGGGGGCCGGAGCTGCCGGTGTGCGCGTTACCCTACCACCCCCTGCCCCCGTATCGGGCCCGCCTCTCCCGTTTTGTGGAGGATGTGCAGGCCTGGTTGGCCCAGGGCTACGCGGTGGTCTTCTTCTACCGCCATCCCAAAAGCCGGGCCTACCTTTTGGGCAGGCTCGAGGGCCTGCCCATCCAGAGTGCGGCCCAGCTAGGCACCCCTCCTGCGGGCCGGCTGACCTTGGTGCCGGCCCCCTTTGAAGGGGGCGTATTGGACGAGGCGGCTCGGGTGGTTTACCTGAGCGAGGCCCATCTCTACGCTTTTGGGGCGGCAGAGGCCCTGCGGGGCCGGCGGGTGGTGGGCCCAGGGGTAGAAGACCCCGGGGCTCTGGCAGAAGGCGACTACCTGATTCACCCCGAGCATGGCATCGGGCAGTACCTGGGCCTAAAGACCCGCGAGGTGCTGGGGGCCCAGCGCGACTATCTGGTGCTGCGCTACGCGGGTGAGGGGCGGCTGTACCTGCCGGTGGAGCAGCTACCCCTGCTCAAGCGCCACCCCGGCACCACCGACGACCCCCCGGCGCTTTCCACCTTGGGCAAGGGGGAGTGGAAGCGGGCCAAGGAAAAAGCCCAGAAAGATGCGGAAGAGCTGGCCCAGCGCCTGTTGGTGCTGCACGCCCGGCGCGAGGCTACCCCAGGCCGGGCCTTTGGCCCCCTGCCGGAGTGGGATGCCTTGGTGGCGGCCAACTTCCCCCACACCCTCACCCCCGACCAGGCCAAAGCCCTGGAGGAGGTTTTGCGCGACCTCGAGGCCCCCCGGCCCATGGATCGGCTCATCTCGGGGGATGTGGGCTTTGGCAAGACCGAGGTGGCCCTGCGGGCCGCCCACCGGGTGGTGGGGCATGGGGCCCAGGTGGCCTTGCTGGTGCCTACCACCTTGCTGGCCGAGCAGCATTGGCAAACCTTCCGCCAGCGCCTAGCTGGCCTGCCGGTACGGGTGGCCGGGCTTTCCCGCTTTACCTCCGGGCGCGAGGAGCAGGCCATTTTAGAGGGATTAGCCCAGGGGCAGATAGACATCGTCATCGGTACCCACCGGCTGCTTTCCCCCGATGTGCGCTTCCGCGACCTGGGGCTTTTGATCATCGACGAGGAGCACCGCTTCGGGGTGGCCCAGAAGGAGCGCATCCGCGAGCTGAGCGCGGCCTTAGACACCCTCTACCTCTCGGCCACCCCCATCCCCCGCAGCCTCTACAGCGCGCTGGTGGGCCTGCGCGACCTTTCCAGCATCCAGACCCCCCCACCGGGCCGCAAACCCATCCGCACCGTACTGGCCCCCTTCGACCCCAGCCTGGTGCGCCAGGCCGTAATGGATGAGCTCGAGCGCGAAGGCAAGGTCTTCTACGTGCACGACCGGGTGGCCAGCCTGCCGGCCCGCCGTCAGTACCTGGAGGCCCTCATCCCCGAGGCCCGCATCGGGATGGTGCACGGCCAGATGAACGAGGCTGAGATCGAAGAGACCATGCAGGCTTTTGCCGAGGGGGCTTTTGATGTGCTGCTGGCCACCACCATCATCGAGAGCGGCCTGGACATCCCCGAGGCCAACACCCTGATTGTGGAGCGGGCCGACCGGCTGGGCCTAGCGGCGCTCTACCAGCTCAGGGGCCGGGTGGGCCGGCGCGACAAGGAAGCCTGGGCCTACCTCTTCCACCCCCTGCGCCTGAGCGAGGGGGCCGAGCGCCGTCTGGCGGCCATTGCCGACCTTTCCGACCTGGGCTCGGGCCACCTTCTGGCCGAGAAGGATATGGAAATCCGCGGGGTGGGCAACCTCTTAGGCCCCGAGCAGCATGGGCACATCCGCGCGGTGAGCCTGGAGATCTACACCGAGCTCCTCTCCGAGGCTATCCGCAAGCTCAAAGGGGAAACCCTCGAGCCCGAGCGCCACGTCACCCTGGATGTGCAGCTTTCGGCCCGGCTGACCCCGGAGTACATCCCCAGCCCCGCAGCCCGCAGCCGCTACTATGGCCGCCTGGCTGAGTGTAAGAGCCTGGCCCAGCTGGCCCGCCTGGTGCGGGAGCTAAAGGAGCGCTACGGCCCGGCCCCCCAGGAGGTGGAAAACTTTCTGACCCTGACCAAGCTGCGCCTGGTGGCCCAGGCCAAAGGGGTGGTCTCCATTACCGAGGATATGCTGCACCTGCAAATCGCTTTCCAGACGCCCCGCCTCGACTACGATGCCCGTGCCCTGCGGGCTTTGCCCTTCCGGGTGGAGGCCACCCAGTACCCGCCCGGATTCCGCCTGGTCAAAAAGGGCCTCTCTCCCGAGGGCTACCTGGGGGCGCTCTTGGAGGTGCTCTACCTGGTGGGGTAGGCCCAAACAAACTTTACACTTGGTATAAGTAACGCCCCACGTTGTGGTATTTGCACACCGTGGTTTTTTTTTTGTTAGGACTTACGCAGTTGGCTGAAGGATGTGGAGGGGATGGGCGAGATAACTTCGTATCGCCTCGCGAACAATTGACGC
>FWWL01001131.1_pt1 | contig 66000 bp, 53 predicted proteins | sample 2228331 | NCBI WGS metagenome assembly FWWL01 (sample SAMEA103939775, study PRJEB20133) | metagenome
AGGGTGGATTCCACGGCCGACCGCCGCAGCTTGCCACCGTCTCGCCAGGCGGCAGCTTCAGATCAACCGAACGAATGTAGGCAGCAATCTTCTTGCCTTCGTCTTCAGTAAGACCATGGAAGCGAGCCCGCTCAATGATGGCATGATTCGAGAAATTGAAGTACTTCAGATCAAAGCCGCTTTCGGTATGACAGTCGGCGCAGGCGGCCACAATCGGAACGGGTTCGCGGGAATTTTTCAGCAGGCGACGCCGGCTTTTCCAGAGTTGCTCTCCCGCGGCAACAGCCTCTGGCGTGTCGTAGCCCTCGGGCGGTCCCCACGTTGCGGGGTCATCCCAGACGAAGCGGGTCCCCTCGAGCACGCTTGGGCCATTTCGTCCGCCCCGCCGCAGGTCCAGCGCCAGCACGCGGTAACCCGAAGAAATTCCCTCTGTGCCGTTGAATCGGAACGCGATCACGTTACGTCCGGGCCGGAGCCTGCCGGTTTCCCGAATCGAAATCATCCCCTGCAGCGTCTGATAAGGCCCCCCAATAGGTCCGGTAAGCGGCGGGGCATACATCTTTGATTCAGGATAGAAAGCCCTGAAGTGCGCGTTGTCGATGGGAACCCACGCCCCATCGTTGATGCGAAAACTCGCCTTTTTGTCGTAGTCTGGACTACCATCCAGTTCGGGTACGTATTTGTAGCCCAGATTATGGGCCTTCAGATAAAGCGAGTCGACACCTGTTGTATCGCTTACGAAGACCTCGACGGTCACCGTATAGCCGTCTGGACCGATGACTTCGATCGGAAGCGTTACGACTACCTCCGCGTCGGCCTGGAGCTTTCGGGAAGAAGTCATCAGCACCCAGCTCCCGAGCAGCATCAGTACGCCCAAGACGAGCGCAGCCAGCAAACGACGGCAGTACTGCATGATCCTGCCTCTCTGAGTTCGTGGAACGAGCGTGCAGGAACACGCAGGCCGGATTGCTCGCGGATGTTAAAAGACAGGGCGACTAAGTAAAAACAGAAACTATCGCACCACCACTATCTGTCCAGACGCCTGATACGCTCCGGCTTGTAGCCGATAGAAGTAGGTGCCTCCGGCCAGACTACGAGCGTCCAGCATTACCCGATGGGTACCTGCTTCCTGAGACCCATCGACCAGCACCAGCACCCGGCGTCCCAGCAGGTCGAAGACTTCCAGACGCACCTTTGCCGCCTCTGGAAGCTGGTAGGCAATCGTAGCACGATCGGCCACCGGATTCGGGTAGGGTGCCTGCACAGCAAAGCGCACAGGCAGACCTGTCACGTTGATTTCCCATACCTGATTTGGAGTAAACCGCAACGCAGCCGACCTCTCCTGCCCTCCGAGCACATCCACCACCTGTTGCACCTCAAGCTGTCGCACCCCGTCTTCGTTCACCCACCACAGCGATAACTCCTCTCCGACCTCGGCGCCCTCGCGCACTTCCGTCAGGGGCTCATCCCCCCAGACCACCACGGCCACCTTACCCGCCCGCACCATGCCTTCCCCAACCACTTTGCCCCCTGCAGTTCGTGCCTGCACCCGACCTCCCTCTGGCAATCCCTGCAGAATCAGCACGCTGCTTAGCACTGCTGCGCCTCCCTCTCCAGACGCAAGCACCGAACCCTGCTTGCCGCTTCCCGAAGCCGGATACGACAACGTTGCCGAACGGCTCACGTACACTTTGTAGCCCCGGCCGGGCTCCAGCATCTGCAGCGTGTAAATGTCGTAATCCGGAAAGTAGAGTCGCCCCTCCAGGTCTTTCACCAGCACCAGCGCCGACCCTAATGAGGCCAACGCCTCCGAGACTGGCATCGACGTCGTTAGCCAGTAGGGAATCAGGTTCCAACCCGTCTCCAGGTCAATACGCGCCGCGTCCGGAATCGCATGCCCTTCGACCGTCCAGCTCGCCGGCTCAGTCACAAAGATCAGGTAGGCGCGCCGCCAGTCCCAGCGGCCAATCTGATCAACACCCAACTCGGGACTGTAGACGCGTCCACCTTCGTCTTTTACCAGAACCAGACGATCACGAATCGGCGCCAGCAGGTCGTCGAGACGGTCGCTCGTGGGCTGCACGTGCAGCGCAACCAGGTTCCAGCCAGCTTCCAACCTCAGCGTCTGACGTGTCGTGTCCGTGCTCAAGAAAAACCGCTCCCAATTTCCGCCCGGGCTCATCCGGTCCATATACCGCGCAACCCGATCCAGCACAACCGGATCGACCCCGTAGCACTGCGCTTGATATAGAAACTGAAGCATCGCCTCATCCTTCCACCAGTTCGGATCAACCGGCACGGCCCGATCACAACGCGCCTGCTTCACATCATAGGTCGTGTCCCGTGCAAGCAGCACCTTGTGCTTTGCATTATCGCTCCACGACCGTATCCAGTCGCCGTGCCGCTCAGGATCATACCGCTCCGCCTCTTCTATCCACACGCGAAGCAGCGCCTCCGTAATGTTTCGCATCTCTTCGGGCGTAAGCTCTTTGGCGCGATCGCCGTGACCAAGGTAGAACCAGTTCAGCGGCATATGCACTTTGAGGTCGCGGAAGCCCGGCCGGTTCTGCTCACCAAAGCCCGGCGTCATCCACTCCGGTGCGTTTCGCGGAACGTACCACGACGTGCGCGTCTGCATCATCACGACCAGGCTCTTCAAATACTCCGCGGTGTGGCCTCGCCCGTACCACTTCGTCACATTGTCGATATGCGCAAAGACGTAGTTCCAGTCGACGTTCGTCGTGCCCCCAACTGCCCGCGTCCCACTGTTTAGAATCTGCGCCAACTGATACCACGCCATCGAGAAATACTGATCGTCTGCCTTCGTCGCATAGGGTCCGATGTCAGGATAGGGACTGCCTTGCTTGTGGGTTGCCATATCATAGACCCACATGCCCCGGGCCGGCCAGCTGCGCTTCCACCCGGAAAGGTCTATCCCGCGGGCAGCGGCTACGTCGCCATAGATGGCGAGCGTTACGTCTTCCAGCTTGTGTGCGTGAACAAGCTCCCAGAGTTTGATCAGCGTCCACTGCCGAAGCGCAAGCCGCGCAAGTTCTCCTTCGCCGCTACCATCCGACCACGAAGGCGGCGTTGGCAGGTCTTTGGGCATATTCTTGGGATTTGCCTCAAAGCGGAAAAACGTGGTGATGCCGCGCGAAGAAGGTCCATAGGGATCAGACTGGCGGCTTTCTGCGATGAGTGCGTCGCGGCGCAGCGGAAGCTCACGGCGCGCCGCTTCGTACGCCTTATAGACGGCGGAATTGTGAAAGACCTCATCGCCAAAGTAGTCGCCCGGATAGATGGAAGGCCACCACTCAAAGATATCGGGCATCTGGTAGGCCACGGGAATGTCTGTGAGCGGCAGCGAAGTCTTCAGATCAAAGCGACGCACAAGGTTTTCGACGGACAGATCGGCCCAGGCCGTAAAGTGCTGGGGCGAGGGGGGCACGCCCTTGAGGGCATCAAGAGCCGCCTTGGTGGCTGCGTCGGGCGCCAGGTAGGCCAGCACGTCGCGGTCGTCTGCAAGGGCCCAGTCGACGCCAGCACCGGCGGCCCAGCATTCTACGGGACGTTTGGACAAACCCGGGCCGGGCTGGTAGGGTGGATTCCACGGCCGACCGCCGCAGCTTGCCACCGTCTCGCCAGGCGGCAGCTTCAGATCAACCGAACGAATGTAGGCGGCGATCTTTTTGGCCTGGTCGTCAGTGAGCCCCCGGAGCTTTGCTTTTTGAATGATTACCTGATTAGAGAAGTTGAAATATTTCAAGTCCCAGCCATCAAATGTGTGGCAGTCGGCACATGCCGCGACAATGCGTTCACCTTCAAGTCCTTTTAAGATACCACGTGTTTGCCAGAGTCGACGTCCTTCCTCAATGGCTGCAGGTGTATTGTAGCCAGCAGGAGGCTGCCACAAATCAGGATTGTCCCAGATAAAGCGCGTCCCCTGTAGCACACTTACCCCATGTCGACCGCCCCGTCGGAGGTCCAGCTCGAGGATGCGATAGCCCGAAGATCGTCCTTCCGTCCCGTTAAAGCGGAACTCAATCACGTTGCGTCCGAGCCGGAGCTTTCCGGTTTTCCGAATCGAAATCATGCCGCGGAGCGTCCTGTAGGGTCCGCCGATTGGTCCTGTAAGCGGCGGCGAAAACATTTGCGATTCGGGCCAGAAGGCCTTAAAGCGGGCATTGTCGATCGGTACCCATGGCCCGCCATTAATCCGAAAAGCGGCTTTCTTGTCGTAGCCGCCAGTATCTTCCAGGGCAGGGGTATACAGATAGCCCAGCAGATGCCCTTTTATGTACAACGAATCAACGCCGGTGGTATCAGAAACGTAAACTTCTACAGCCACGGAATACCCATCGGGTCCAATGACTTCGATGGGAAGCGTAACCACAACTTCTTCGGTAGCCTGTAAGAAGTGCGTTAGCCCTGGTACAAGTAGCAATCCTCCGAACAATAGTCCCCAGACGTAACGCATTGTCCCCGGCATTTTGCTTCTGGATGGTTAGAAGGCGGGCGTTTCCGGTCCCGAACGGGTACCGGCCGGAGATGCCAGAGGCCAACGATATGCCGATCAGTTCAACTGCACGTCAAATGGGGAAAAAAGGCCGATTTACGTTGGCATGCGTAGTTACGTTATGTACCCGCTGCGCTGTGCTGGATGGAAGAAAAGAAAACCGCTGTCAACCTTCCTAAAGGGTGGCCAGCGCCTGGTGAACCTTCTGGCGCATGGCCTCAACAGAAAACCGCAGGCGGGCATCCTGATAGCCAGCTTCGGCCATTCGACGGGCCTGATCTGGGTGTTCGAGCAGGTACCGAACGGCAGCAGCGAGCGCCTGCACATTGCCGGGCGGCACCAACAGGCCCGTTTCCCCATCGCGCACAATTTCCATAGCCCCTCCGCCTCGCGTAGCGATGACGGGACGACGGGCCAGCATGCCCTCCACAATCACCCGGCCGAATGGTTCGGGAGCGACGGACGTATGCACAATCACATCGACGAGTTGCATCAGGAGTGGCACGTCGTCCCGAAATCCCAGAAAATGCACACGCCCTGCAAGGTCGGGTTGTGCTGCGCGCCGGCAAAGCGCCTCCGCATAGCGCTGCTCGTCCTGAAACAGTGCATCCCCCACCAGAATTGCCTGCACATCCGGCAGCTCGGCCAACGCTTCCAGGAACACATGCTGCCCTTTCCAGGGAGCCAACCGGCTGAACAGTCCGACAACGGGCCCATCGCGCAGGCCGAGTTCCTGACGCAGCGCAGCTACCTGCGCCGGCTCGATGGCAGCAAAGCGTTCTACGTCGATGCCGTTGTGCACTACGACGACTGGCACCCGTCCGCCAGCCTGCAGGAAGGCTTCTTTTGAAGCAGCCGAATTGGCAATAACCAACCGGGCAAACCGGTTGGACAGCATCACGGCCAGCCGAATGTTCATGGCGCTGAAATGCTCGGGCATCAGTACGTCGTGCAGGTTCCATACCAGCGGTCGCCGGGCCATCTGCGCCGCCAGGCTCCCGACTACCAGCGCCTTCTGTGAGTTGGCATAGATCAGATCGAACGCGCGAGCCCTGCGGGCTATGCGCCAGGCCAGGTGGAGCAATCCAGGCACCGCTCGCAGCGCACTGAAAAGCCCAGCCTCTCGCGCCACATGCCGCACCGCCTCGGGCGCAGCAATCACGTCGGACGGAATGCCTGCCGCCTGAAGCTTGTCGTAGAAGGGTCCTTCTTCCAGAAGCAGCACTTCTCCAGGCGGTGCAAAAGCCGGCACCAGATCGCGCAGATACAGCTCTGCTCCACCCAGCGCCGCGCTGTGATCCAGAAAGAGAATGCGCAAAGGATGACTCACGCGATAACCCTTATGCTCCGGCCACACTCCAAATTACCGACCATTGCCCTTTGCCCCTGAAGCGGTGCTCGACCACCTCACCCCACTCCCCTTATTAAACGCTGACACGTGACCTCTCTCCTGGAGTGTGGGCTGACCTTGCTTAGGAAAAGCTCAGGGGTAAATTAACAAGAAGGGGGAGGAAATTACCAGAGTTACCCAGCGAAGCAGGTCCCGTCCATAGGGCGTAACCCAGTCCCTCCGCAATTTTCATTACGGATTCCTGAAAACTATTACTACCCCTACCTGTTCTGCTCACCTCATCCGATAGCATGCCAGGTACAGAGCGCCCGACTCTCTATTCGTGGCACTCCCCACCAAGATTCTCTGCTAACGCCTCATACGCTTTGCCTACCCACTCTGCCAGCTCGCGCGCAATCGTGCTATTTTCAAGCAGCGCTACGCGGGCTTCCAGTAGTGTTGCCGAAAAGCCTACGGCGTCCACCGAGCAGGCCAGTGCCTGGCGCACGGCAGCCACAGTCGCCTCGTCCGCCACGCAAAAGCCCAGATACGCTTTACCATCGGGGCGGCGGACGCCATACCAACGCACCTGGTTTGTGGTGCCCAACGTAACCAACTCGATAAAGCTCCGTCCAACACTGGCAATAGCTGCATTCAGCAGGGCTGCAGCAATTTCTTCATTACTGAGTCCTTGCGCCTGGAGCGCTGCAATGCGGGACTGAACGTCGAACGGCAACGTCGTGGTAGCTAGTACTTCGGCCATGATGGATTCGACCCGCTCAAGAATCTCCTCCCCCGTTTCCAGATCGACGTAGCCGTCCAGATCATCCAGCGTTATCTCCTGCTGAACCAAATGATCTGGCGGGAAACTACAGGCGTCCTGGGTACGGGTGGCTCCGTTTTTACCTTGGCTGACCCCTGCTACTCGATTATCGAAGTCTCGAGCTAACCGCTCTAGGGTCAGTACGTTAATCTGGGCCTTCTGTAAGAGTGCATTGCTAAGTGCCACCTGCACCCGCGGACGCAAAGGATGGTCCAACGGAGCATTTTGTAAGGCTTTTTCCAGGTACTTGATGGCATCGTCCACCTTGCCTGCCTGTAAGGCCAGCAAGGCGTCTTCGAGCAGTATCTCCGGGTCATTGCTGGTTCCGGGCTCACTGACCCCTTCGAATACATTGCATCGGGCCAGCAATAGGGCGCTTAGTAGCGCCATACCCCATACGCCAATCGTTCGGATACGCATGGTTTTTACAGGCTGGTGAGTATAGCGATCGTGTGCTGCCAACTGGGCAATTGTCCAGGTAGGCGTCCCTCTTCAAAGCCAAAAATTGCATAGTCAATACGGAAGACACCCAGACGCAGACCTATACCGGCTGTGGTATATCCCTGGTGCAAACCGGCTGCAAGATTCAGTATAGACCCTACGGCAACACGCATCCCCATGGAAAGGCGCGTAAGTGCCGAGCCGCGGATGCCACGCTGGTGCACGTAGTCCATCGCTAAGGTTGGCATCTGTAACCAGCCGCCTGGCGCCTTCCACGACCAGGTGTAGGCGAATCCGACACGATAGCCCGGTCGCAGGGCAAAATTGTGATTGGCCTGGCTAATCTCTACCGCCAGGAGTTGCGTAGCCCCATCTTCCCCTGCCAATGTGCGGCTATAGCGATAGCGCAGGGGTGTATGGACGAAATTGTAAAGTGCTAACCCTATCCGTAAGCGTCCTGGACCTGGCAGGGAAGGTTCATACAATAGGCCAACGTCGGCGCCTACTGCCTGCCCCCGTAGCAGCAGGAGGGCTTCGTCGGGGGGAAACGCTTCGATAGATTTGTGCTTATGCGTTAAGTAGCGCCGCAGGTATTTCAGGCTCAAGCCGGCGCTCAAGCCCGGATAGATCGATCCCGACGCCGTACCCACGACCAGCACGTCGAGCCTGCCATCGGCCTCAATCCGCGGAATACCGACGCCTGAGCTGCTTTCGACGGTACGGTATCGCACCCCTGAAAACAAAAACGCTCCACCCCCCACAGCAACTGGCCCTACGCGTCCTGTGAGGCTAGGAAGCTGCAAGGAAAGCGTGGCGGTAGTACGCGTTCTTCCTTTTTTGAGGGCTGTTTCATACAGACGTTGGCGTTCGTCAGGTGCCAGATTTTCTATACCCTTATCAATGGCCGGACGCAGCTCATCCTGTACAAATGCGATCTGGTCAAATACATTCGTACTTAACGCCCCCTGCAGTCCAAACAGTACGATCGAAGGCTTCAGCCCAGCGACTTGGTCCAGGTGCGCAGGATTATAAAAAAAGGCGGTTTGCGCCAGCGGCACAGCTGCTACCGCCTCTCCCATGGCTAACGCTGTGATGTCTGGTCGATAGCCACGGGAGATCGTCTCTGTAAACTGGGCCTGGGCAACGGGCGTGAGGCCAATTAAGAAGCAGAAAATTAGCCGAATGCGCATGGGAATCTCATCCAGTTTGTACTAAACGCAGAGAGTATCGGCAACATTTGGAGAGGAATTAAAGCATTGGTCAATAATTTTGCTGGAGGGATGGAACCGTTATCCCAAATAATAGCACTGCAGCACGTTATTCGCTTGCTTCCAGCGCTTCCTGATACACTGCTTTTACCTTTCGGGCAATCACAGGCCAGCTGTAGTGGGCATGGACGTATGCCCGGCAGACTTCGCTCGACGGCAGCGGCCGCCGGCCTATTAGCGCCTCGATCAACCCGGCCGCCAACGCCTCCGGGGTTGCGCCTTCCAGCACCAGCGCCTCCGAAAGTCCGCGCACAGCTTCGGGCAGGCCGCCTATCGGCGTGACCAGCACAGGCGTGCCTGCAGCCAGCGACTCGAGCGTAATAAGTCCGAAGCCTTCCAGCGCCACGGTGGGCACAACGGTCAGGTCGGCTGCCCGATAGGCCAGCGGCAGCTGCTCGTCCGGAACAAACCCCAGTAGCCGCACATGCTGGCTCAGCCCCAATGCGTCGATCTGGGCCTGTAACGTTTCGGCCAGCGGCCCACGCCCGGCGATCAGCAGAAGCACGTCCGACACGTGCCGCCGCACCGCGGCCATGGCCTCGACGAGCCGTTCCAACCCCATGCGCCGCACCAAACGTCGCACGCAAAGCACAGCCGGCCGGTCGGTCGGCCACCCTAACGCCTCCCGAGCTTCCCGACGCGATAGCGCCAGCGCAAAACGATCTGCCTCGACGCCTCCCGGCACCACGCGCACTCGCTGCGCGTCCACGCCGTAGCGCTGCGTTAGCTCCCGGCCAAACGCTTGCGACAGCACGATGCACCGCACCGCCCGTCGGTAAACCGTCCGCTCCAGCCAAGCCTTGACGGCTACCTGCAGGCCACCTTTCGCTTCTTCGCGCCCTTCCCACGCCCAGGGCCCGTGAAAATGCACCACCAGCGGCAGGTCCCGCACCAGATCCAGCACAGGAAACGTGTAAAGCGCAAAGTGCGAGGCCACCAGATCAAATGGTGCCGTTTGCCGAAGCTGCTGCACAACCCGGCGAACGTTCCGCCATCGCTGCCAGAGTGGCGCCGCCGGATGCGCCGCGCCCACAAACTTTCCGTCCATCGCCCGGGCTACCGACTCCGAGCCCATTACCACGCCCTGGCAATGCACGCCTGCCTCTGGCAGATAGCGACAGAGTGCTTCATAGACCCGCTCCAACCCCCCCGGCGCCTCCGCAAACCACCCACTACCCACCTGAAGGACTTGCATGTTGCTTAAAAGAATATAATCAGGAAATCTGGAAGCCGTCCCTCCTGCTCCTGCATAAGGCCTATCCGATCTGTTGCACCACCATCCGTACCGGTTGCGTTCCCGCTGTGCGGGTCAGGATAGCTTCCATTCGATCTACCACACGCCGCACGTCGAACTGCTCCTCCGCGATTTGGCGGGCCACGGCTGCCAGACCGACCGGATCCGTTTCGATAGCCTGGAGCACAGCTTCTAACGCAGCGCACAACGACGCGGGCGTGTAGCGCTCGAACCGAAAAGCAGCCGTGCCACAGTATTCGCCGGTGCCGTTCGTAGGCCCCACCACCACGGGCTTGCCGCAGCAGAGCGCCTCGGCCACCGTCGAGCCAAAGTTTTCGTCTTCGCTGGGCTGCACGATCACATCCACCGAACGCAGTAGATCCGGCACTTCAGTCCGCGCAATGTAAGGCGCATAGGTCAGGTGCTCCGGGAACGGAAAATCCTCGATCAGCTTTCGGTACGCTGGGGCATAGGTGAAGCGCCCAATGATCTCCAGATGCACGTCGCGGCGCTTTTCCAGCAGCAGTGCGAAGGCCTCCAGCATCAGATCCAGCCGTTTACGCGGGTCGATGCGCCCCAGCCAGAGGAAGGTTCGACGTCCCGGATGCCGTGGCGGCACGTCGAGCTTCGGTCGGAACAGCTCCAGATCGAACGGATAGGGCAACGCAAACACCCGTTCGGCGGGCACGCCAAAGGCGATTACGTGCTGCCGGCTCCACGCGCTTCCGCAGATGACGGCCTGGCAGCGGGCCAGCTCACGGCGTGCCGCCCGCTGCCGGTGTCGGTAAAAAGCCCAGAGTTGCCCGTAGAGCATCCAGCCGGATAGGTCAATCAGCCGGTGCCGGAGCCGATGGATCGCCTGCCATTCGGTCTGTGGCGGTCCCTGCAACCAGGCCACCACCGGAAGCCCCGTCACCTTGAACTGCGCCCCCACGCCCAAGAACAGCAGCACGTCATAAGGCTGCCGCCGGTGCCGCTCGGCTACCCGCCGCGCGATAGCATCCAGGTGCCTGCGGTAGATCCAATCTTCTGCAATGCGCTCCAGTCCTCCGCGAAGAAGTGGACGCCACCGATCACGCAGCTTCTGCAGCCGCTCCAGCAACACCCCTTCGTAATGGAAATGCGGCCAGTGAGCCAACCCTTCTGGCCGCCGAACAAAGTCGGCCTTGGCAAACAGGTCCACCTGATGCCCACGCCGCAGCAGCTCTTCCAGAATGAGATAATTGGCCGACGCCACGCTTCCGGCATGCTGCTCCACCAGTGCGTAACAGGCAATCCGCATTAGTGCGCCACTTTTTCGGATAAAGCTCCTTCAGACAAATCCACTCCCAGTAAACCGCCGATAAACGCAGCAAAACGTGGACGCAAAACGTCATAGCCGAACCGGCGGGCAAGCGCAGGTGCCTTGGCCGCCCGTTCCCTGACTTCTTCGGGGCGCAGCCCATCCAACCAGGCCGCCAGCTTCCGGTGAAAGGCCGGATCGGCCGGATGCCCCTCCGGCAACGCCCATCCGGCCGGATAGACGTAGTCGTAAAAACCCGGTATCGGACTCATCGCAATAGGCAACCCGGCAGCCAGGTATTCGGGCAGCTTTGTCGTAAGCCGATAGCGCCCCAACGCGTCCAGCGTCTGCGTGATGAAGCCAATGTCCATGACGTTCAGCAGATTGGCCACTTCGGTTTCTTCGACGCGCCCGGTAAAGACGGCGCGCGCCCGCAGTCGGTCGGGCACGCGGGCTTCGAGCCGCGGGCGTCCGTCACCATCCCCCACGATCAGCACGGTGACGTCGTCGCGCCGCAGGTAGCTTAGCATTTCGACCAACTCCAGGCCATAGCAGTAGCGTTGGCGCGGCACCCATTTCAGGCTTCCCACAACGCCGCAAACAAGATGCTCCTCCGGGATGCCATAGTGCTGGCGCAGTGCCCGCCGTTGCGCCTCTGGATACGGACGAAACGTCTCCAGATCGACACCTCCCTCGATCGTGATCGCCCGCGGCGCACCCAGCTTCAGGGCCGCGCCGGTCAAGTACGGCGTCCACCCGATGAATCCGGCGCTGTGCCGGTACAGCAGGCGCTCGTAAACGCTAAATGCCAGACCGCAAAGCGGCCCCTGCGTCACCCGGAAAAACCCCCCGATCGGATCGCCCGACGAGACCACGTAGCGCTGGCCCCAGGACCGGGCGGCACGGATAAGCGGCAATCCGGCCGCAATACCTGTACCCTCCAGGTACACCAGATCAGGCCGTTCCTGACGCAGTCGTTCCCAGACGGCCTGCATGTTTTCCCGGCGCGATCGGCTGCGATCCAGTCCCCAGACGGTGCAGTCCACCGGCAGGCCTTCGGTCAGCCGCCGGATGCGGCGGATGTCCTGCCCGACCGGGCCGGCCGTGCTGATGCAAAGCATACGAGGACGTTCCATCGCTACACCGCGTACAATTCGGGTAAAGGAAACTTGCGCCCTATCAGCCGCTCAAACAGCGCCGCATACCGTGAGGCCATACGCTCCCAGCTATGCTGCTCGGCAACGGCTCGGGCCTTCCGGCCCATTTCATGCCGGAGGTCAGGCTCTCGGGTCAGCGTGGCCATGGCCTGCGCCAGCGCCTCGTGATCTTCCGGATTGTCGATTACAAAGCCGGCTTCGCCCACCAGGTTGGCCGTCCCCACCTGTCGCGAAATGACCACCGGCAACCCGCTGGCCATTGCTTCGAGCAGCACCAGCGGACACGAGTCGCGCCGCGAGGGCAGCACAAAAAAGTCCACGGCCCGCATCAGCGAGGCAACGTCGCGCCGAAAGCCCAGAAAATGCACGCGGTCGGCCACGCCGAGCTGCTCGGCCAGGGCTGGATATGGACTGCCCGGCAGCCGCCCAACCACGGCCAGATGCAACGCCGGCACCTGCCGCAGCGCGTGCAGCACACCGTCCAGGTTTTTGATGGTCGAGCGAATGTCGCCCACAAACAGCGCCAGCGGCACGCCCTCGGGCAATCCCAGACGGCCCCGATCGGCCCGACCAGGATGAAATTCGGCCAGATCCACGCCGTTCACGATCACCTCGATGCGCTCCGGCGGCACGCCCACGGCAATTAGCTCGTCGCGCACCATCTCCGAGACGGCCACGATCTGCCGGGCCTGTGCAAACGCTTCTTGTTCCCACTCGGCGTTGAGCTTCGAAAACAACTGCTGGTAGCGCGCGCGGGGGTGCCAGCTCTGCCGGGCCGGGTGGTAAGACGAGCGCAGCCAGGTGCCATGCACGAAGTGCACCGCATTCACCGTGTGCGGAAAGCGCGTGACCACCCCGCAGCCCATAATCACGTCGAACAGGTGGTCCATCGTGGCCAGAATGCGGTCCGAAAGCTCCCGGAAGCGCCAGACTTTGTAGAGATCGACGGCCTCGCCGAACGGCCCCGTGTGCACGGGTACCCAGGAAGCGCCCATTTCGAGCAGCCGCCGGTCCACTTTATCGGCAAACAGCGTCACCGTGGCGCCGCGCAGCAGAAAGTAGCGCGCCAGCTCGAAGTTGACGCGTCCCTGCCCGTCGCCGGGAATCACATTGTGCGTGATGAAGGCCAGGTGAATCATCCTACCGGTACCGTTTCAGACGAAGCCGTGGCAACCTGTTGCCGTCGCACCCGGATCCGTTCGGCCATCCAGCGTCCAATGGCTTCTTCGGAAGCGACCGTTCGCCACCAGTGCAACGCCGCCTGCGAAAGCTCCCGCAGGCGCCGTGTCTCGGTCAGCAATTCCGGCACCAGCGTATGGAGCTCCCGCCAGTCGTCGATCTGAATGACCGGTGCGTTTCGGTAGAACCAGCGATCCGGTAGCCGCTCCGTGATCACCACGCATCCGTACCGCAATCCCTCGAACAGCCGAAACGTATCGGCCGAAGTGCCCCGGGGCGCCAGACAGATCTTGCTATCCATGAGCATCTGCGAGTAAGCCTCGGTATCCAGTACCTCACCGGGTTCGGTCAACCCGTACTCCAGCGCATTGAGCACAAACCGGGCGTTCGTATGCACGAAGATGCGTAGTTTCGGAATACGGCGCTGCAGGATTTCGAGCGTTCGGAGCATGCGCTCCCGGGAAACCTGCTTGGGGCTGGGAAACCACCGATGCAGCGACCACAGACGCCTCGGGAATCCCTGTTCGATACTGCCTGCAAAGAATAGATCGATCGGCCGCGTTTCGATGGGCTGCACGGGCAGTGACAGTTGGTTGCCATAGCCCAGCGGCAGATCGTAAACCGGCGGCATGGCGCTGCCCTGCAGCCGCCACTTCAGGTAACGCCCGCCGTATCGCAACGCTCCTGGAAGCCAGTGCGCCAGCACGCGCAGATGCCGCAAAAATACCAGCATGTTCAGGTACGAAGGCCGGCGCAGCGGCCGCACACTAAGCTGCGGGTAGATCCCGTAGCATTTGAACGTTACCAACACGCGATCAACGTAAGCCGGAATCTGGCTCCATTCATCCCCCATGACAATAGCTACCACGTGATCGCCGTATTCCGGCAGCACATCCAGCTTCCAGGTTACAAAAAACATGAGCCCGGCCCCTTCAAGCTCCGATTCCATCACTTGCAGGACGCGATGCAAGTAGGAAGGCCGAGCCGGCGGATGCGTAAGCTCCATCAGCTCCGGCGCCTCTCGATACCCCAGGCAGCGGTAGTATTGATTGGGCGCCCCCATCAGGTCGGTTCCTCAGATTGATCTGACACGAGGCGGTCCACAGCACCCGCACACAACGCAACCAGTGGCCCCACGGCATAGAGCTCTCCCCCCATCAAATTGGCCATCGTCACACCCAGAATGCCCAGGATGGCCAGCGCTATCAGGCTGCGGGTTCGTATCCAGTAACGCAGAGCCGTCAGGAGCAACAAACCGATGATCAGATGATAGAGAATTCCTCCGGGCAGCCCCAGTGCCACAAAACTATTGCCCAGGTGTGTTTCTGTGTTGTACGAGCGCCCCCCAAACTTACCGGCTGCCTTGGTGACAGCACCAATCCCCAGGCCCAGCGGTTCACGCAACGGATAAAGATACCCGCGCACCATCATCATGAAGTGATTTTCCGCGGAGCTGTATTCCACATCCCCACGACGCGCATGGATAAACTCCTGAGCCTGTCGCTCCAGCCGCGCCTGTACGTGCGGATCCAACCCCAGCTGCGTTGCCTGGGTCAGGCTCCAGACCAACCCCACGGCTGCCAGCACGGCCGCCAGTGCACCGCGCAACACCCAGACGGTCGTCGAACGGGAAAGCACTGCCCAGAGCACCACCATCGTGGCCAATGCGAAAAACAACGGACCGCGGCTTCCGGTCAGCGCCACGGCTACCAACAGTGGCGGCACCAGCAGTCCGGCTCCACGATTGCCTCTGAGAAAGGCGGCCCAGGCCAGCACTGCCCCAATGCTGATGAACTTGCCGTACTCTGTATTCGAAGCGAACAGGGAAATCGGTGCCGGATTGTTTGGGTCGCCCAGCCCGGCATACCAGTTCATCTCCAGCCAGCGCTGCTGATGGGGCAGATAGCCAAAGAAAACTTGATAGGTGCCGTAGGCGGCAGCTACCAGCGCCATAGGAATTACCAGGCCGTACAGCAGCGTGCGCATAAAAGCCGGCGTAGCATAGGTGCGTCCCACCCAAAACCAGCAAATCGGTACGATCAGAAACATGGCCCCGGCCAGCCCCACCATCAGTCCCCCCTGCTTCGGATTAAAAATCTGCAGCACCATAACGGCCATAAGCGCCAGCGTCCATTTGGCCAGCTTCGTGTCGAAGCGAATCTCCCGGTTGACCAGCGCCCCGGCCACCACCACCAGGGCGAAGGCGCTTCCGACCACCAGGAGCGGATCGGTACCCGACCAGCCAAAAACCGGAATCAGTAGCCGGCGCAAATCGCCCAGCACGATAAGGTAGGCAAATACCGCCAGTATTGCCGTACGGACGTTCACCGTTGCCATGGCCACAAAGAGCTCAAGCAACATGAGCGTCAGCGCCAGCCGCCCGTGGCCTGTCAGCAACAGAAACAGCACGGTGCCAATGCTGAGCAAGCCCAGCAAACCCAGCCCCAGCGCTCGCCGCCAGGAAATGGCCGCTGCTGTCGGTCCCGCCATGGAAAACGTCAACCGCATGATTATCGGGCACAGATTAATTGACGGCACGAATCGATTTCGCCCGCGTGTAGGGGCACGGCAATGCCATGCCCCTACACAAAAACATCAACGCCGTTTTCCCCGGCATTATTCCCTGTATGCATTTGAATGCCCACATACCACGCCCCACCCATAATTTCTAAAATGCAACCGTTCACCGTCCATCGCATCATCCGGCGCGCCGTTTTTCATGCGCCTCCGGCGCAATCCGATCGGTCATTTCCCCGAAATCTCGCAGGACGTCCATGACCCGTCGCGCAAACGCCTCCGGTGAAAAATCCTGCGCGCGGCGACGAGCCGCCTCGCCCACACATTGGGCAAAGGCCGGATCGTCCAGGTAGCGCAGCACCTGACGGGCCAGCGCCTCGGCATCTTCATAGGGCGCCAGCAGGCCCTCTACCCCCTCGGTGATGATCTCGCGCGGCCCGCCTTCAGCGCCGGCCACGACGGGTTTGCCCAGGGCCATCGCCTCGACCACCACGATCCCAAACGGCTCCCGGTCCGAGGCGTGCACGATCACGTCCATCGCCTGCATCCACAGGGGAATATCCGCCTGAAACCCAGCCATCCAGACCCGATCCTGCAGACCAAGCCGGGCAATCAGGTCACGCAGCCAGGGTTCATACTCCGGTTCTAGGTCGTGGCGTCCGCCGACGATCACGGCCCGGGCATCGGGATGCCGTTCCAGAATGCATGGCATGGCCTCGACAAGCGTATGCATGCCCTTCCAGCGCTGCAAACGACCCACCATGCCGATTAACGGTCCGGTTTCGGGCAGCCCGAGTCGCCGCCGCGCTTCGGCTGGCGCAGGCAGCCGCTCAGGAGAAAATGCCTTCAGGTCAGCTGCCGGATGCACCACACGCACCGGCTGCACCGGACGCAACCCCTGTTGAAACTCGGCAGCCGCCTGTGAACAGGCCAGCACGCCCGCAGCCGGAACCCGGGTAATTAACCGATCCATCCAAGTGCTCCCCTGTGGAATCCCATGCTGCCACCATACGGCCGGGACACCTGCCAGCCAAGCCGCCACCCCGCCGTACAGGTGCGCTTTACCCATCCAGCTCAGCACCAATGTGATCCCCTCCTGCCGGAACCACCGCGTAAGCTGCCGGACCGTCTGCAAATAGCGGACGGGTTGCCGCAACCGCCCGGCCTGGATCACCTGTACCGGAAAGCCCAGCGACCGTGCTTCCGCCACCAGTGGTCCGGCTTCGAAAAACACAAGGGGCCAGTCTTCCGGCGCACCCGGTGCCTGTCGTAAAAAAAGCCGCAGGAGCTGCTCGGCGCCACCGCGCTGCTCAGCCAACGGCATAAGGATCGCTACCTTCATGAGGCTACCTGAAGTGTAAGCAAAGTTGCCACCCTAAGGGTTTTAATCACCCTTTGGGCTAAACAGGACCAGTCAAGGTGCGTCGCGTAAAACGCTTTGGCTTCTCTGCCCAGCGCTGCACGCAAGGCTGGTTGCTGAGCAAGCAGCAATGCCGCCGCTGCAAAGGCTGTCCGATCCCCTACAGGCGTTAGCCAGAGTGATCGTCCGTGCTCGGCACGCATCATCGGATCGGTCAGCGGTCCGTCGGTGCTAAGCACAGCCAACCCATGCTGCAACCCGGCAATCAGAGAGCCGCGTCGTGTAGAAGCGCCATCTGCAAAAGGAGCCAGCATTAAATCCACAGCTGCCAAATGCTGGGAAACTTGCACACCGGGCAGCGCACCGACATCACGCAGGGGAACCCCCGCAAGCCGTTTTGCCAGCTCCGCACCATGAGGACCTATGTACAAAACCAGCACGGGCAGCTTTTGCTGCTCGAGCTGTCTGATCGCCGCTTCCACATAGTCCAGCAGCCGCGCAGCATGGAGCGTCCCAAAAAGCCCAACCACCAGGGTTTCTGGAGAAATACCCATCAGAGAACGGACTTCTTCCCGGCTAAAGCCCGCATCTGGAATATTTGACCCGACGGGCCAGTGCACGACAGGCGTTGGGGTGAACCAAGATTCGTATTGTTTCACCCAGGGTTGGATCGAAAATGCCACCACATCGGCTAGCCGACCCAGCGCCCAGAACTGAGGTATCTGCCACAGCCGGAACACCCGGTTTTTCCAGCTTGAAGGGGGCACGAAGTCTTCGTGGAACATCAGGGCGATTTGCATAGCCGGACAACGGCGGCGAATCGAACGAAGCGCCATCGGCAACAGCGGATTCAGCCCCCAGCGGCCGTAACTAAACTGGTTGAACTGGACGATTAGCCAGTCAGGCGGATCGGCCGACACGGTTGCTACCAGCTTCCACACACCCCGCCGGGGTGGATAGCGAAAAGCCCGGACGACTTCAACGCCTGGCATGGGGGTCCACTCCGGCTGGGCGGTGAGCACCCGCACCGATACCCCTTGGGCCGCCAGTGCTGCCGCCAGATGCGCCGTATGATCCCCAATCCCGTCCAGCGCTGGCGGCAGCGCCGGAAATACCAAATCGATCCGCATACACTCAATGCCGGTGATAGAAGGTCCCCACGGCCTTGCTGGCCAGATAGTTCAGGCGCTTCAGGCGCAGACGCAGCGGGGAATAAAGCCGGATGGGACCGTCGATGTACTTCAGAAACTCGGCGTCGGCCAGCACGGGCAACCGCCCTCGCTTCAGCAGCAGCCAGAGGAAATTCTTCTTCCAGGGTTTCGGAGCATCCACCGCGTGCGACATGGTAAAACCCGCTCCGGTAAAATCCATGGCGTCGGTGCCCATCACGCTGAGTGGCACGTCGGTTACCATCACGCTCAGGTTCAGCATGTCCTGGTCGGCTACATAGAAGGGATGGCTCCGGTCTCCGACATTGTAGCCTTCAAAGTTTTTAAAGCTGGCAATGTTGATTCCTTCGTTGCGCAACGCCTCCATGAGCGCTCGCCAAGCCTCCAGCAGGCTGCGATGCTCGCGGCGCACGCCGATGAATCCGCTGTTGTAGTACTCATCGGGACACCGCCGCATCTGAAAACCCAGGCGGCAGGCAAACTTTTGCCACTCACGCCGAAACGGATGGGTGGCCGGCATGTGCGCATAAGCCCCGTCCAGGCAGAGCGCCACCCCACTGTCAGCCCATTCCTCGAAAAAAGACCAGCGACACTTGATGACGATATCTGGGTCAAAGTAGAACAGCCGTTCGACCTCCAGGCCATAGTGATCCCAGAGGTCCAGCATAAAGTGCGGCTTGTAATTCGCGAAGAAGACTTCGGTCTGCAGCGGCAAAAAGCGAACGATGCAGCCCGGCGCCACTTCCAGATCGTAGCCTGACGGGGTCCGGCGGGCCGCCTGCGCCCAGGGCGGCAGTTCGCCGCGATACCCTACCCACACAACCCCGCGAAAGCCATGGCGGTAAAGGGAATTTACCAGCGCGCCGACGCCGTAGTGGTAATGCCCCTCGAAGAGCGTGCAGACGGCCGAACCGGATGCGGGCGTTCCGGGCATGATTGTTCAGACATTCGTAGCTGTGATTTCCCGGCCGATGAGCAGATTCCAGAAGCGGGCACGCTGATCTGAAAGCCTAAAACGATCGCGTGCCAGCTTCAGCGCACCGGCCACCACCTGCTCCCGTTCCTGTAGCGCTTGCTCGATGCCCCGGCTCAGCGTGTCGGCATCCAGCTGATGCACCTGGACGGCCGCACCGTAACGGGCCAGCAACTGGGCGGCCGCCGCATCCTCCGGTCCGTGATACAGAATCGGCAACCCGCTGCCCAGGTACGTCACCAGCTTGGTCGACAGGCTGTAGCGGGTAAACCAGCCATACTGCTCGCCGAACGGCAGCGGCATGTACAGCACGTCTACGCGATCCAGATCACGCGCCACCTCGACTTCCGGCGCGTATGGCAATGCTTTCACCGGGACGCGCCGAGGGCGAACGGGCGTCCGACTACCCCGAGTCACAAAGGCCACTTCCCAGTCGGAGCGCCGCGCCTGGAGCCGATCGAGCGCCTCAGCCAACACCTGGAAGTTCGGGTGATACGATAGATGTAAGGCCCCCATGAAATAAACCACAGCCCGTCCTTCTGGATGCGGGCGTGGCGCTTCGCGCAGATCATCAGGTAGGCCATCCGTGATGATTTCATAGGGCAGGTGCCCGAACCACCGGCAATACGCTTCGCCCATCGCTTCCGAGATCACGATGCGCCCGGTTGCCCGTTGCCAGACGTACGCCAGCCGGTCCATCAGAAAGTCCAGCTTTGGATGACCGGCCAGGTTGTAGCGCATGTCGTCGTGCACGTTCAGAAAATACGGCAGGCCGTGCCGCTCGGCCACCTGAAATGCCTGCCAGAAGGCCTCGCCATGCGGGATGGCGTGAATAGCCGTCGCACCCGCCTCCAGGATCGTTTGCTCCAGGGCCTGTTCGAAAACTGGCCGCCGCCACTCGGCAATCCAGCGCAGGTAGCGGGAAAAACGGGTGGCTTCGATGCGCCCGAAATAGGGACGCGGCGGCAGGTGCACTTCGCAACCAAACGGAGGCGGGGCCGGCGGCCGCACACTTGTGCAGATGCTCAAAAAAGGCACTGGCGCATCCTCTAACAGGGCCCGAAGAATGCGCCCGCCCCCACTACCGTCGCGCAACCCGAACGGTTGCACAAAGGCGATTAAGCCACCTGCTTTGCTTTTATTCGCTCGACCCATCCCAGATAGATCTCTTCGAAAATGTCCGGCAGCTTCTTTGTGATATCCCACTGCGGATAGTGGGTCTTCATCTTGGTCAGATCTGAAATGTAGCAAATGTGATCGCCCTCGCGCGCTTTGTCCACGTAGTCATAAATCATTTTTTTGCCCGAAAGCGCCTCGATCATTTCAAAGGCCTCCAGGATTGAACAGCTGTTACCCCGACCTCCACCCAGGTTGTACACCTCTGCCACGCGAGGCGCTTCGATAAAGCATTCGATGAAACGGGCTACATCGTAGGAATGAATATTGTCCCGCACCTGCTTGCCTTTGTATCCATAGATGGTGTACTTACGGCCGGTTACGTTGCACTTGATCAGATAGCTCAAAAAGCCGTGCAACTCTACCCCCGCGTGGTTGGGTCCCGTTAAACAACCCCCACGCAGACAGCAGGTTTTCATGCCAAAGTACCGGCCATATTCCTGCACCATAATGTCGGCCGCCACTTTTGAGGCACCGAAGATGGAATGCTTTGACTGGTCGATCCGGAAGGTCTCTGGAATACCGTTGTAATAGGCCGGATCGGCGTAGTCCCAGCGTTTTTCCAGTTCGACAAGCGGCAATTCGTTGGGCGCATCGCCATAAACCTTGTTCGTGGACATGTGCACGAATACAGCCTCTGGTGCATAGCGCCGCGTGGCTTCCAGCAGGTTGAGCGTTCCGACAGCGTTGACGTCAAAATCCTCGAAGGGAATTTGCGCAGCCTTATCGTGCGAAGGCTGGGCCGCTGCATGCACAATGGCGTCTGGCCGGAGCGTCTCGATCAATTCGAGCACCCCCTGGCGGTCACGGATGTCCAGTTCGTGGTGCGTAAACCGCGGAAGCGTCTCTTTGAGCCGGCGCTGGTTCCAGCGCGTGTCCCCTTCCGGCCCAAAGAAAAACGCCCGCATGTTATTGTCCACCCCATGCACATCCCAGCCCCGGTAGGAAAAGTACGTGGCCACTTCTGAGCCAATCAGCCCCGAAGAGCCAGTAACAAGCAGCTTACGCATGGTACTCCAATTTGGTTGGTTTACCTGTTCGTTAAAAAGCCGGCTGCTCGGCAACAAAGCTTTTTACCATCCCAGCAGCCCCAGTAATTTCTGCACGGCTCGTACGGGCACAGTATGACTCCGACCCTGTGTCGCCCGAAGCCAGGCATGCACTGCTTTTTCAAAGCGCGTGCGGGGATCGCGAAGCCGGCCGTCGACCCGCAAGCCTTGCTGCGCAGCAAAGGCCGCCCAGTCACAATCCCAGATATTCAGCTTGCGAAAGCGTTCTGGACCGTGTTCGAGCAGCCACTGCAGCACCGCTTCGTCCCAGTGGTAATGGGGAGCCTTCGGGATCGAGCGCATATCGATGCCCAGCGCTTCGTAACCGGCCAGCCATTCAGGATGCACGGGTCCCGCCCGTCGGATGGCGGCCTCCATGTGGTGATATTGGCGAAAGATGGTTACCGGACGCTTCTTCGGGTCGTTCAGTCGCTCCCAAACCTGATACCAGCGCTGCTTGCTACGCATACGGGCCCAGTCGGCGTACTGATAATGCAGCACCTTGATTTCGTCGAAGTACAGCGCTGGGGCATTTTTCGGAATCGGCACGCGGGGACTGTGAATGGGGCGCCCTTCGTGCGGCGAGCCATCATCCACGAACCCGAACGGTTTGTAGTCGGCATCCACCCAGGCGCAACGAACATCGGGGCCGATATTGGCCCACCGGAAGTAAAGCACGGTACCAGGAGGGGCCGCCAGCAACTGCAGCCATTCCGCACTTTCCATCCAGTTCGAAGAAAGCATTTCATCGGCATCCAGCGCAATCAGAATCCGTTTCCCCGAAGTTGGCAACCGTCGTGCCGTGTCGATTAGCAAACGCTGACGTGCGCCCTCATCATAAGCATCATAGGGATTGTCCACGAGTACCACCTTCTCAAATCGCCGTGCAATCTCCCAGGAACCGTCGGTCGATTGCTGGTCGGCGATCACGATATAGTCCGCCCATGTCGAGGCGCACCGAAGGAACCGCTCCAGAATCCACGCCTCGTTGCGTACCGGCGTCATGCAGATCAGCATGGCCTGTTTTTGCGCTGGCTGCTGCATAGGTCCCTCCTGCACGTTTTCACCTTCGACACGGAGGCGCACGGGTTAGCCTGACATCTGTTCACCGGGCAGCTCACGGCCGCACAGGCAGACCCTCATGCTGCAGCAGACGCGCCAGTCCTTCACGCAGCGTCACCTCGGGGAGCATGCCAGTCAGTTGCTGCAGGCGCGTCGTGTCGGCCCGCTGATGCAATTTATCCACCGGACGCACCCGGTCGGGATCGACCCGGATTTCGATCGGCTGCCCCATCAATTCGCTCAGCGTCTCGATAATCTCCTGCGCCGAGTATTCCTGCCCGGTCCCCACATTGACCACCTCATAGCCTTCGGTTACGCGCTCGCCCAGCGCCACCAACAGCCGCGCCACGTCCTCGACGTAAATGTAGTCGCGTTTGGTGTGAATGTTACCCAGTTCGACCACCGGTCCCTGCTGGAGCGATGCGACAATATGAGGAATCAGGTGCGGGTTTGTCTCATAGGGGCCATACGTGTTGAACAGGCGAGCCGCCACGCAAGCCATCGCCGTTGTGCGCGCAAACTGCTCGGCTACCTGTTCGGCAAGCAACTTGCTTAAGCCGTATACATCGACCGGCGCCGGCGTGAGCGTTTCGGGGATCAGCCCTTCCACACTCGGATAGATCGCTCCGCTGGAGGCAACGACTGCCGTACGTACACCGACCCGGGCTGCTGCCTCCAACACGTTGTAGGTACCCTCGACGTTCACCCGCAGGGTTTCCTGCGGATGCGCGTTGCAGTAGGGGATGAAGTGAAGCGCAGCCAGATGAAAGACCACCTCCGGCGTCGCCTCTTCCATTACGGCCTGCAATCTGGCCCTATCCAGAATATCGGCCTCGTAGAAGTCGATCTGGTCAGCAAACGCCAGCAGGTGATCTACAGACCCCGCCGTCAGGTTGTCGTAGACGGCCACCTGATACCCCTGCGCTAGACACCGAGCTACCACCCATCGTCCGATAAAGCCGGCACCCCCAGTTACCAGCACACGCCGTTTCGCCATAAAAGTACTCCGTCAAGGTTTTCAGATGCGTTGCTATAGTTTACAAGCGCCATGTCCGCAAGGCGCACGTGTTTTTTCGGAGGCAGATAGGTCATTCTGGCGCATCTAACATGCGCCATTGTGCGCACGGGCGGTAAGGATACATTCTAACCCTTAGAATGCTAATAAAGATCGGATGAGTCTCGGCCACTAAGTTGCGCCAGAAATGACAGACACCTCTATTATTCCATGCTTAATATTAAGCTAGGCTTAGCTTAATATTAAGCTAGGCTTATGGGAGAATAGGAGATGCTGTTCAATTCGCTCGACTTTCTCCTCTTCTTGCCGCTGGTGGTCGGGCTCTATTATGGCCTGCCTGTACGCTTTCGCTGGTTTGTGCTGTTGATCGCCTCCTATGTCTTCTATGCCTGGTGGAAGATTGAATATTTGCTGCTCCTTTTCGCCTCCACCCTGACCGACTACCTGTGTGGGCTGGCCATGGGCCGGCATCCCACGCGACATGCCCGCCGTCCTTTCCTGATTCTAAGCCTTATTACCAATTTAGGCTTACTGGCTACCTTCAAATACCTGGGCTTCTTTGCGGACTCGCTCGAAGCACTGCTTGGGCTGCTGGGCCAGCCTACCGACGTGCCTGTCATCGACATACTGCTGCCCGTGGGCATCAGCTTTTACACCTTCCAGACGCTCAGCTACACGATTGATGTGTACCGAGGCAAGCTCGAACCGGAACGCCACTTCGGCTACTTCGCCCTGTACGTCAGTTTCTTCCCGCAACTCGTAGCCGGCCCCATCGAACGCGCCAGCAACCTTTTGCCTCAGCTCCACGCTCCCCGGCCATTGAACCTTTTCTGGCTTCGCTCGGGATTTCTCCTGATTCTCTGGGGCTTTTTCAAGAAAGTGGTCATTGCCGATCGCCTGGCGCTTTACGTTGACCCTGTCTTCGCTCAACCGACCTCTTACCATGCCGCACACTTTTGGATAGCGCTTTATTTCTTCATTTTTCAGATTTTTTGCGACTTTTCTGCTTATTCGGACATTGCCATCGGTACAGCCCGAATCTTTGGAGTCGATCTAATGGAAAACTTTCGCCGCCCATTCGCCGCTCGCTCCATTGCGGAGTTCTGGCAACGGTGGCACATCAGTCTCACCACCTGGTTTAGGGATTACCTGTATACGCCGCTCCTACGAAGCGGCGGACGTAGCTCGAAGGCCCGGTGGATGGGAAGCATTCTGATTGTCTTCGTGCTGAGCGGCCTCTGGCACGGCGCTGCCTGGACGTTCGTGCTTTGGGGTACGCTTCACGGACTGTACCTCGTTGTAGGACTGCTGACACGTCCGGCTCGTCGCGCGCTATGGCACCGTCTAGAGCACCATATCGCCCAGACCGCTCCATTTCCAGCCCGTGCTGCAGGGCTCTCTGGCCTATCCCAACTGCTTCTCCACCTGCGCGGGGGACTGGCCCTCTTGACTACATTTCACTTGGTCGTGCTCAGCCTAATCCTGTTTCGTGCTGCTTCTATAACCAATGCCGTATACATCGCCACGCACCTGCTGGACTTTGGGGGTAGCCCTGGTCTTGCTGGCTTTTCATTCGCTGACTGGGTGATTAGCCTGGGTTCCATTGGATTGCTCGAAACCGTCCAATGGATCGATGCCCATGTAGTCCGGCTGGAAACGTGGATCGACACAGCGCCGCGTCTGGTGCGCTGGGGTGTCTATTACCTACTCATGATCCTGGTGCTGTTGTTTGGTGTCTTCGATCGGCGTCCATTCATCTACTTTCAGTTTTGAGCCATGCAGCTGTCGCAGCTCATCGGCAAAGCCGTTGCATTCTTCCTGCCCCCGCTGGTGGCCGTGGAGCTAACCATTCGCCTGCTCACGCCCGGGCCTTTTGCCGGGGTACAACGACTCATGGACTACTACCAGCCTGTGCATACCGGTCCGGCCCCCATCCATTACCTTTTCATCGGCAGCTCCCGCGTAGCGGCGGCTGTCGATGTACCAACGTTTCGCCAGGCGCTCGGTGACACGACCGCAATCCTGCATATTTATAATCTGGGTCAGGGGTATTCGACGCTGGCGGAACACTACCTGGCGCTGCAAAGCCTGCCGGATTCGCTTCTGCAGGGGACTGTACTGTTTGTCGGGCTGAAGCATGGTGTTCCGCCCGGCGATCTGTTTACGGATACCTGGCACGGCCTCTGGGCTGATCCGCGCTGGCCACTGCTGCTTTCGCCGATCCTTAGCCTCCAGCACCTACCTGCTTACTGGTGGCAGGCCGGCGATGCTTTTCGCGACAAGCTCACGGTGACAGCTGGAGTTTTTCTGCACAGCGTCCGCTACGGTCGTTTCATCCGAGGCAAGGTTCAGACCCTGATAAACGCTCTTCCACACCACTTCGGGCGCGCCCATCCTTCAGCCATAGCTGCTTCCCCACTGGCGGCCCGCGGGGGCATCCGAACTGATAGCATCGGCATTGCCGAAGTGCGTCGTAAGATCCTCGAGCAAATGCACGCAGCCCATTCGCTGCGACCCGACAGCCTCATCCCGGACTGGGACCGCACCGTCTTTGCCGACCTGGTGCGCCTAATGCAGCGCCATGGCGGGCGCGTGGTGGTCTTCAACGTACCGCTCACTTCCTGGCATCGGCTGACCGACCGCCCCACGCCGGAAAAAATGCAAGCCTTCCGCCGGTGGGCCCGGCGGCACGACGTGCTCGTTCTTGACATACCGACCAACTATCCCGACGAGGCCTTCCCCGACCTGATCCATCTGGCCAACGCCTATGCTCCGGACTTCACCTGGAAGCTGGCCGCAGCCTATCTACAGACCTACGCGCCAAACTGATCCAACAGGGAATCCGTCATGTCCATCAAGCCCCAATTATAGGCTCTCACCTGTCTTCCAACGTGCGCCGCGATATACGAGGAGTAGACTCGCTCATGCCAGTTCGTATTGCGTCAACAGGCTGTGATAAACCCGCTCCAGTGTATTGACCAGTGCCTCGCGGGTGTAGCGCTGCTGGACCAGAAGCCGACCGTTTTCGCCAAGCATGCGGGCCCGCTCTGGCTGCTCGAATAGCTGCAGAAGCCCTTGGGCAATCGCCTCGGGCGTCTGCGCCACGACGATGCCCGCCGCGTTGCCTTCAATCAGCTCCTGGAGCCCCGGCGCCGGTCCACCAACGACCGGCTTACCATAGCTCCAGGCTTCCAGGTACACGGCCGGCAGAATCTCATGCCGCGAGGGCATGCAGAACACATCACAGGCCGCATAGGCATCGGCTTTCTCCTGATCATCCACCCGACCTAAGTAATGTACGCGGGGATCAACCCTTTCAAAGATACACCGCTCGTCTTCCGAAGCCGGCCCGATGAAGACAAAATGCACGTCCGGCCGTTTTGTCCAGACCAGCGGGGCCGCATGCACCAGGGCCGGCGCTCCCTTGTAGTCGTTCATGCGGCCCACGAACAGCACAATCGGTGCCTCGCCCAAACCATGCCGCCTCCGGAAGCCGGGCCCATCAGCCCGCTCAGGCAACAGGGGCACCACGCCATACAGATGCACCTTTTCGGGCGCTACACCCAACCGCTCGACGAGCACCTTGCGATCCGTTTCCAGCAGCGCCAGCACGGCATCGGCCCCCTGCCAGTGCCGGGCGTCGTCTGGTCCATCGCCGTACTGGCCCGGATGCACGTAGGGCGTCACCACAAACGGACGGCCCAGCGCCTGGGCTACCTCTTGCGCTGTCCAGCCCAGGTAGTTTCCGGCCACCGAATGCACCACCTCAGCCCATTCGATGAATGGTCGCAGCTTTGGCGCAAAAATATGCCGAAAGAAGGAATAGCCGAAACGCCGCAGTGCATGGTAGCGCCGTGCAAGGATCGGCACAGCCCGCAGCGCGATCGGCAGCATGTGCAGCCGATCAACGAGACCGGGCGTGAGCACGTGCACAGGCACCCCTTCGTCGTCGTAAGACTGACCGTCGGGCAGTAGCAGGCTGTCGCCCAGTACACGCAGCCGGGCCGGCAAGCGCGGCTCACGGAGCGTAGTGGCCACCACCTGCACATCGTGACCACGCCGGGCCAGCTCATGCACCACCAGCCGCGTCTGCGTCTCGACGCCACCGACAAATGGATGATACCGTTGCGCGACAAAGAGAACACGCATGGCTTCAGGGATCAGCGAGGCACCGTCTGCGTCTGCGCGACCGATGCGCGCGGGGTCAGCCCCCAGTCGTTGTCCGGCTCATATCCCAACCGTACCACCAGATCTCCAAACTTCTCCTTGAAAGCGGCTACATGTTCTTCGGTGAAATGATTACGCCAGTCACCCGGCTGGCCCTTGCGATAGTGACTCTTCGGATCCTCCTCCCCCTTCCGACGTCGCGCCTTCTTCTCAAACCGATGATCCCACACCCGACCCAGCAGCATCTCCCCCGTCACCGGCATCGGTCGACGCAACCAGCCCAACCACCTGTACCGAAAACTCACCCGGTTCAGCATCTCCTGCAAAAACAACGCCACCCGACGATGAGCCGCGTAACTCTCCTGCTCTTCCAGCAAACCTAAAAACTCAAAAATCTTCAAAAACCCTTCATACGGCCGCGCCGTCAACTCCTCCATCTTCAACTCGAGAATATTTGGATGCCCGTAAGGCCACGCGCCCATATCCCGCAACACCGGCGCAGAGAACTCCATCTCCAGAAATAGACCTTCTTCTTTTGAAACAGCAGCCAGTCGCTTTCGGTGCGGCTCCAGCTCAGGCAATGTCTCGATAGGATGGCTGTAGCGATGGGAGAAATAAGCCGACACAATCAGATCGCGTGGATCCCGAATCATATGAAATCCCCGAAAGGTAACCGATCGCAGGTTTTCAATCACCTCCGCGACTGCAATTGGGAAACTGGCAAACGCTGCGTTTTGCCGCTGCAAATACGCAGCCAACGCGTTAAATGGCAGGCGCTGCTGCGGGGCGGTAATCAACGCCACGCGCTTCTCCGGTAGATAAGGACAGAAGACTTCTTCTAGCTTCAACCCTGCCGCCCAGGTTACCTCACGCAGAATGGATCGAACCCAGGTAGAGGCGCACTTATGATGGCCAAAATAACAGTAAAGCATCGTTTTTCTCGTCTAAACGGTGTGTAGTTCGGCCTCCCAGGAATATCCCAGCTTTTCCACGAGGCCCGGGAATTTCTCTTTGAAAGCGGCCACGTGTTCTTCGGTGAAGTGATTGCGCCAGTCGCCCGGCTGACCCTTACGATAGTGGCTCTTCGGATCCTCCTCCCCCTTCCGACGTCGCGCCTTCTTCTCAAACCGATGATCCCACACCCGACCCAGCAGCATCTCTCCGGTGATCGGAATCGGCCGGCGCAGCCGACGCAACAACGGGTGACGAAAGCTCAGGCGGTTCAGCATGCGCCGGACAAAATTCGTCACGCGGCGGCGGGCCAGATAGTCACCCTCCCAGTCCATAAGCCCCAGAAATTCGAAGATCTGCAGGAATCCGTCGTAAGGGCGGGCAATTAGAGCTTCCATCTTGAGCTCTAAGATGTCTGGGTGTCCATAGGGCCACGCTCCGAGGTCGTGCAGCTCCTGCGCCGAAAAATCCATTTCAAGCAGCAGCCCCTCTTCTTTTGAGAGGGCCTGCAACCGCCGCCGATGCTCTGCCAGATGAGGCAGGCCTTCCGTAGGATGGCTGTTGCGGTGGGAAAAGTAAGCCGACACGATGATGTCCCGCGGGTCCCGAATTACATGAAAGCCCCGGAAAGGTACCCCGCCCAGCCCCTCTACGTGCGCCCGGTCGGCCGTAATGCAGCAGGCAAAATCGACCTGCTCACGCGTCAGGTACGCCCCCAGCTCCTCTCGCCGAATGTCCCATCGCCGGTAGTCGGTCAGTGGCCCGTGCGCATGGGGCGTGAGCGGATCGACCAGCAGCCGCTTCTGCAACCCGGCCTCCCGACACACCTGACCGATAATCTCATGGATCCACGTGGAAGCACACTTGTGATGGCCAAAGTAGCAGTAGTGCATGGATGCTTTCTTCATTTAATACGCTTCCAATCAGTTAAATCCCATCCCAATAGGCGCTCTAATGCTTCAATTTCATGATAATAGAGTTCCAGGAGCCGCTGCTGTACATCAGCAGGCATAAGGGGTCGATAACGATTCGCATCTTCAATACGATGACGCAGCCATTGACGAGCAGATTTAGGCAAGATAAACCGTACAATATCCTTGATCCCAAAAGAATCTTTAAGCAATTTATCTATCCATATTCTACGAGAAATTCCAGAGACATTATAATGTTTATCAATAGAAAGATTTATCGTAGAATCTACTTGTAAAAAACGCAAAATATCGCGGATTACCTTCTCAGTATCATCACGAAAATGCTCGTAACGAATAACATGTATATTTTCACAATTAAAACATTCAAAGTATCGTTCAAGCTGAGAGGCATAAAATCCATGTCCTATGTAGTCCCACTTACGCCACCAACGGCTACGTTCACCATTTAGTTGTGCTTCAATAACTTGTTCAAAATTCCTACAGGGCTCCCAGCCTTTGCCAACATTATCTAAGAAATGGGAATAAGCACGTTCTACAGGATTTCTAAGAATTGCAATAATTTTTGCATTTGGATTATCTTGAGCAATACGTTTTGCTGCCACAGGACTATATAGATATGCAGGGGATGCTTCTCCAACAAGTTGATTAGGAGTGGCCTCTTCAAAAAGCTTACAGTAAGCAGCTTTGTCCTTAATAATACCAAGAATTAACTGTGCCGCGCCCGGGCCCTCGAAGTCTTCAGGTTTTTCGCCACTATAGGCGTAGTAGCGCGGCTCTTTTTTATTTGGAAGAAAAAGCTGTGGGTGCGCTTTAAGGTAAGCCCACAATGAAGTGGTACCTGCTTTGGCTGCTCCGACGATGAAAAAATCAGGAAGGCGCGGCATGATGACCATCTATGATGCGGACAATCTTGGGCTAATCGTCCACGCTTCATCTTGTTCGTAACCCAGTTTCACCAAAAGTCCAGGGTATTGTTTTTTGAAGCAGGCCACAAGCTCTTCGGTGAAGTGATTGCGCCAGTCGCCCGGCTGACCCTTACGATAGTGGCTCTGCGGATCCTCCTGTCCTTTTGGACGGCGAGCCAGGCGAGAAAACTGAAGCGCATACACAATGCCCAGCAGTTTCTCCGCCGGGATTGTACGGCGTGGCCAGCGCCCGAAACCACCCCAGCACCGCGTCAGCCGATTCCACACGAAACGCGGCGCATCGATGAGCTGCTGCCACCAGGGCCATTCTGCCTCATCCAGTAGCCCGAGGAACGCAAACATCCGCAGCACCGACTCGTAAGGCCGCGCCGTTACTTCCTCGAACTTCAACTCCAGCACATGCGGCATTGAGAAATCCCACGCGACAATTGGCCGGAGATACCGCGCGCTAAATTCGATTTCTAATGCCAGGCCTTCTGTTTTAGATACGCGCCTCAGGCGCTCCTGATGGGCGTATTCTTCCGTTCCGGGTTTAAACCAATGACTGTTGCGATGTGAAAAATAAGCAGATACAATCAGGTCACGAGGATCGCGCACAACATGCACGCCACGGAAATGCTGAAGCTGTCGAACTTCCTCAATTTCTGGATCGGCACAACTAAGGACAGGAAAATCAGTCCGCTGGTAGAAATCAGCAAAATTCCAACCCCACCGTGTACTCTTGAAAAAGTACACATAAGGCATCCCTATCATAGCACAGGCCCTCTCTGCAATCGCACTGAGCCACATTGAAGCGCACTTATGACGTAAGAAGAAGATAGAGCGCATAAGATTATAAATAGTTGAGAGCATTCATATAATGACGACAATGATCAACAATAAAATTTATCTCTTTTAAAGAAAGATATTGCTTGCATTCTATTAAATTTTTAGATGAATCGACTAATCCACCAGCCAGAGCCTTTTGATCGCCTCTACCTTGTTTTGCTTTCAAGTAAAGCATACTCTCTTTAAATTCAAGATTTAGAAAAAGACATATTCTTTTTAAAACTTCTACAGTATTATGTACAAGTTCTTCATATTTTACATAGAAAACATTCTCAGTGGTTACCCATCCAACCAAATCATTCCAGGATTCAACAAAACGCTCAGTAACAAACCCCTTCTTCTCTGGATGTTTTAGCGTTAACGATTTCCATATTTCCCGCGGATCTCTAATAATCACGAGGGTGGTTATACCATTTCTATAATTTCTTTTAAAGAAAAAGGCGTTACTATAGTGACCGTGAGTTTTTGTATAATAAATCTCCTTAAATCCAACAAGTACTTCATCACGGGTTTTATTCACTAATTTACTAATCAATTTTGATGGATGTCCTCGATATAATTTAGCATTAACAATATCTTTGATACTTTCTGTATTAATCACTCCATCATACTTCCATTGGTGATAAGGTTCTGATAGACAAATGACTTGAGAATGGGAATCCAAAAAGCTGCATAGAAGTGTGGTACCAGATCTTGTAACACCAATGACTTGAAAAAGTCTTTGACTTTTATACAATTTATGACAATTCCATAAATAATAAGAAGAAATTCTTTCCCATATATCTATTCTTCCTAATTCACCAAATAGTCGGCGAATTCCTCGATATAGAAATGATCCTCTTATATCATTCATTCTTTTCATGAAACAGTTAATTCCTCTCCAAACTGAAGTCGGTAATAATTCCAAAAATAGCCTTTTTGTTCGATCAAGTCGGTGTATATCCCTTGTTCCACCACACGACCATTATCCAGCACGACGATCCAATCGGCGTTTTCGATGGTTGAAAGCCGATGCGCGATGATAATGACCGTGCGGCCGGCCATCAGGCGCTCGAGGGCCTCCTGCACCAGGCGCTCCGAGACACTATCGAGCGCACTGGTGGCCTCGTCGAGCACCAGGATGTCGGGGTCGCGCAGCAACGCCCGTGCAATAGCGATCCGCTGGCGCTGACCGCCGGAAAGCCGCGCCCCGCGGTCTCCCACCACCGTATCGAACCCCTCCGGCAACTGCTCGATGAATTCCAGCGCGTTGGCCTGCGCCGCCGCCCACCGGATGCGCTCCTCCGGCACGTCCTCCAGCCCGTAGGCAATATTGGCCCGGATCGTGTCGTGAAACAGGAACGTGTCCTGGCTCACGATGGCCACCCGCTGCCGGAGCGTATCAAGCCGGTACTGGCGCAAATCGATGCCATCGTAGAGAATCTGCCCTTCGTCCGGGTCGTAGAGGCGCACGATCAGGTCGGCCAGCGTGCTCTTGCCGGCACCCGAGGCACCTACAAAGGCCACGGTCTGACCTTTTCGGATCGTCAGGTTGATGTTGTGCAGCACGCGCTGGCTCGGCTCGTAGCCGAAGCTGACGTGGCGCAGCTCGATGGCCTCGCGCAAGCCCTCAAACGGAATGGTGCCGTCTGGCAAATAGGGCTTGTCGTCACGGCGCAGTATCTCGGCCACGGCTTGCATGGCACCCCGCTGCTTCGCCCACATGGCCCGCAGGCCATTGATGTTCTGCACGATAGGCAGCATGCGAAAGAAGGCAAGTAGAAACGTGATAAGCACGGCCATGCTTATGCGTCCCGGCAGCACATAAAACTGAACCGCCACCACCACAAGACCAATGAGGGCAGCAGAGGCTACTGCCTGCGAGAGTGGACCAATCAGGGATTCTCGCCGACTGATGTGCACCATAATAGCTGCCGCCCTTTGGCTGGCCTGCTTAAAGCGCGCAGCCTCAAAGACCTGCGCACCGTGCGTTACGATGGTGCGTATCCCGTTAATAATTTCCTGGGCTTGGGAGGCGATATGACTATTACTTAGCGTGACCTCTTCGCTCTTTTGCTTAAGCTGGCCTATGAGCAATCGCACGATGAAAAAAAGCCCCAGCGCCAGCGCAATAGCGATGAGCGCCAGAGACCAGGACAGTGCAAAAATCGCTGCTCCATAAACGACCAGCAAGAAGCTTTGAATCAGAATCGCGCTGGAAGTGCCAAACAGAAAGCGCAGTCGCTGAATTTCGGCCGTAAGCACATTGAGCAGTTCGCCGGTCCGCCGATGCGCATAGAACTTCAGCGAAACGGCCTGCAGCTGATCAATGATCTGGCAACGCAGCGTGTGCAAAATCGACTCCTGCAGTCGGATGCTGAACTGCTGGGCTGCATAGCCCAGCCCTCCCCGCAGCAAAATGGCCAGCAGAATCAATCCAGAAAACCAGTACAGACGCGCCAAGACCGGCGCGTCGATGCGCAGCAGGTGCTGATCGATCCAGGTCCACCCGGTCGCAAACGTCTTCGCTTCCGGGTTCATCAGGCTATCCAGAAACGGCACCAGCAATCCCAGTCCGACGCCCTCGAAGGCAGCGCCCAGACCGGTCAGCACGATCGTCAGCACAAAGAGTCGTCGGTGCTTCCAGAGCTGGCGCAGCACCAGGCGTGTGCCTTCGTCTGCGCGCCAGAACTGGCGGCGCAACAGTGTTTTCACCCCCTGTTTCATCCCCACCTCAGAATTCCCGTCGGATTAGCAGGTAAAGTGTCAGCACTTGGAGCACGGTGCGCGTGATTTCGAAGGCCGTTCCCCATCCAAAACGGGCCCGTTGTCGCAGCTCCACCACCAGGATATCGCCTTCCTGCAGCGGCGGATAGGGTCGGGCGCCGCCTCCTACCAGTCGTTCCAGGCGTTCCTGATAAATCTCGCGTCGCTCCCCATTTATGTCCCGAAAGATTCGCACCAGATACCGCTGACTGACGCCTTGGGGACTGCTGCCTACACCCGGTACCCTGGCCGCCGACAGCAGCGGAATCAGATCCACGCCCCGCTCAACCCGCCAGATGCCGGGCTGTCCGACGGCCCCCCAGATGTATACGATCATGGTGGGCCGGCCCGGACGGTAAAATTCGAACTCAAACGAACTGCTGCCGCCTCCCAGTCCACCGATCGGCTGAGCCTGAACCGCTCCAATCAGCCCCCAGCCCAACAGCAACAACCACCATCCTGTTTTATAGCGCATAGGTTTGATTTTCCTGATTAACGGAACAGCGAACGGGCCTGCCCGCTCCTCCGCACGTATCAACCGGCCGCTGCTTCCCGGGCATAATAGCCATAGCCCTTATGGTATCGACGGCCATAGCCGTAGCCATAAGCATAGCCTTTGCGTTTGTCAGCCCGGTAGCGATTGAAGATGACACCGGCAATCGACGCGTTGACCGATTCGAGCGTCTGCCGCGCAATGTCCAGCGCCTTCGCATCGGTGCGCCCGGCCGAAACCACCAGCAGCGTCGCCTCGCAGCGCTGCGCCAGCAATACCGAATCGGTTACGGCCAGCACCGGCGGCGAATCCACAACAATCACCTCAAAGTGTTTACGCAGGAATTCCAGCAGCTGCGACATTCGTTGCGATCCCAGGAGCTCGGGCGGTGGCTGATCAATCACACCCGCCGGCAGAAAGTAGAGATTGGGGATATCGGTAGCCCATTTTTCCAGATCGGGCCGCACTTTTCCCAGCAGCAGTTCGGCCAGGCCGGGTTGGTTGGCCATCCCCAGCATCTCGTGCGCACGCGGGCGCCGCAGGTCGGCGTCGATCAGCAGCGTGCGCTGGCCGCCGTGGGCCGTTGCCACGGCCAGGTTGGCCGCCACCACCGTCTTGCCATCACCCAACTCTGGGCTGGTCACCAGCCACGCGGCAGCACGTCCTTTGGCCTGCGAATGCTGCAGGTTCGTTCTAATGAGCCGGAAGTTTTCGGCGATCGGCGACCAGGGATCCAGCAGCGTAATCAACGTGGTGCTACGCGGCCGCTCATCGAGCGCAACCATCTTCCGCCCGCGGAAATGTTTGCGAATGTACGGCTCCATGGCCGGCACCACCCCCAGCAGCGTGTAGCCGTGCTCCTGCACCTGCTCGGGTTCGTCGAGCTGCGTGTGCATGGCCTGTCGCAGAAACGCCAGTCCGATCCCCAGTCCCAGGCCGATCAGGATACCTAATACAATGTTCTGCGCCCGGTTCGGCCGTACTGGCACAGTCGGGACAAACGCACTGCTGACAATTTTGACGTAGCCAAGCTCGGACTGCTCGGCGATCATAATACGCTGCAGCTCCTGCACAAACGTTGTGTACCACTGCTCGGCCATAGCCCGGCGCCGCTCAAGCTGCTCCAGTTCGATCTGCTGGCGCGGCAGACGGGCCAGCTGATCCTCATACTTGCTCAGCTCCTGGTTAAAGGCTTCGATCTGACGCTCCAGCTCCTGGATGGCCAGCTGCTTTTCGATGCGGCGGGCTCGAAGCTGCTCGACGTAGCTCAGCGGTTCCGAAGCCGGCGCCTGGGCGTCGCGCCCAATCATTTCTTTGACGAGCTGCGCCTGCAGCTGCTCGCGCTGCTTTTCGAAGTGTTCGATCTGCCGCACGATCTCAACAAGCTGCTGGTCGCCCAGCTTTTCTTCATTGCCACGCAGCTTCGGATTGAACACATAGTACTGCTCGGCCTGCACCTTCAGCTCGGCGATCTTCTTCGAGAGCGCGTCGATCTGTGCCTCCAGGGTCGATACCTGTCGACTTTTGACGAGCTCGCCGACCAGGCCCGGCTCCAGTTTACGCAACTCTTGCTCAATGAACTGCAGGGCCGACTTCTCCTGCTCCAGCTGGAAGCGGGCAGCGTCGCGCTGCGCTTCGAGTTGGGCAACCTCGGCTACCAGACGCTCGCCCTGAGGACCCAGGCGCACCACCTGGCGCGCACGCGCAAATGCCTCCCACTGCCGCTCCAGCGCCTCCAGCTCCTGACGCCGCTGTTCGACCTGCTTTTCGACAAACTCGCGAGCGGCCGCCAGGCTTTCCCGGCTACGCTCCCGGCTGTAGCGCTCGTACTCCTCGGCATAGCGGTTGGCAATCACAGCCGCTTCCTCTGGCGTAGTGCTTTCGGCCGTGATTACGATCATGTCCTGGTCTGAAAGCGGCTGGAAATGGACGCGCTCTCGCAGTCGGAAGGCGATCTCACGAATGGACGGCTCCCGTCCCTCTTCGGTAGGCGCCAGGATCGGGAAGCGATCCTTTGCGCCGGCTGTTTCGGCCGTAGCCACGATCGCTTCGGCCACGCGTGTGGCCAGCTCGGCCGAGTTGCGGAGAATGCCCAGTTCGTTCGAGAGGGCCCGCCGCTCGATAGGCGTGAAGGCCACTACGCTGACCGGCGCATTGCTACCACTCCGTGTGTCTACAAATACAATCGCATTCGATTCGTACACGGGTGGCAGCGTGTACGTATAAAGCCCAATCACGCCTGCCACCACCAATGTGGTCAGTAGGATGATCCACTTACCCCGTCGGATCGTGTGCCAGATCTCAGCAAAGTTGATCCGGCCCTCGTCGCGCGTCTTTTCGGAAGCGGGCGGCAATCCTCCTCGTTGCCCACTACGCGCCACAATGAGCGAATGATGTCGGTAATGTGCCATAGCTCCCCCAGGACACTCCCTTAAAATTTACTACATTTACAGAACTTAACAAGCGCCTTCACCGGTCAAAACAACCGGCACTGTACGTGCCAGGATGTACAGGTCCAGCCAGGGCGTCCAGTTGTGGATGTAATGCACATCCATGCGCACGCGGTCTTCAAAGGTCAGCCCATTGCGTCCAGAGACCTGCCACAGGCCGGTCACGCCGGGACGCTTCTGCAAGATGATGCGATCCATCCCGTCCATTTCATGGCGTTCTTCCGGCATGTAGGCCCGCGGCCCCACCAGGCTGAGCTCACCCCGCAGGACGTTCCAGAGCTGGGGCAACTCGTCGATGCTGAAGCGTCGCAGGTAACGTCCTACGCGTGTGACGCGCGGATCGTTGCGCAGCTTGTGAAACAACTCGTACTCCTCGCGCAGCTTCGGATCTTCGCGCAGCAGTTCCTGCAGGCGACGATCGGCATCCTGGTACATCGTGCGGAACTTCAGCAGCGGAAAGCATCGGCCACCCCGACCCATGCGCATCTGGCGATAGAAGACCGGACCGGGCGAATCCAGTTTGATCAGCAGCGCCACCACCGCAAAAAGCGGAGCCAGCAACAGCAGCAGCAGAGAGGCACCGACAATGTCCATGGCCCGCTTGAGCGCGCGGGCGCGCAGATTCCAGTAGGAGTGCTGCACGCCGTAGCCGAGCAATCCTTCAAATGAGCGGGCTGTGCTCCAGAAAGCGATCATCCCTGGATTTTCGGGGAGCACGAAAAGCTGCCGAAAGTAGCGGCTGTAACGTTCCAGGAGTTCCAGCACCTCGCGGTGGCTCTGCCCGGAAAGCGCCACGATGGCATGGCGCACACCATAGCGAAGTCCGGCCCGTGGTGCGTCCTCAATGCGCCCGACCACCGGTACCTCACCCAGCATCTCGCCTACCGGGTGGTGATCCGAGAGCACACCGATGGGCCGCAGTCCCAGCTCGGGCCAGCGCCGCATGGTATGCACGGCCAGTTCGCCGGCCCCGCCAGTAGCCAGCACCAGCACAGGCACGCCCCACCAGTCGGTTCGGGCCAGCAGCAGCCGGGCGAACAGATGGCCCATAGGCACCACCCACACAGCCACCAGCCAGCTACCTGCCAATAGCGTGGCATGCGCAGCACTAAGCGGCATGGCAATGAGCAGACTGCCCACCGGGAGCGCATAGACCAGCCCGGTCACAATGGTCAGGCGACGCAGCTCGGCGGCTGGATGCATCACAATGGTGCTGTAACATCCCAGCAGGTTAATGCCCAGCAGCATCAGTCCGGCCGTCGCCCACGTAGCCCGCACAAACGTGGCATACACGTCGCCCAGGATCTTTGCCCCCCATCCCTGCAACAGCAACGTCACCCCAACCAGGATCAGCAGATCGGCACCAAGCAGGGCCAGCCCAGACAGCAATTGCCGCGGATAGAGACGACGGTGACGGGCCGACCGCGACCAGGTTGCCTTGAGGACAGGCGCTATCTCAACACCACCTGTGCCGTTACTTCCGTCTCCACCTGCCTCTATTAGAACCATTTCCTTCATAATGAAACTTCGGAATGGATTGGCTGCTTACGCTTCGAAAACTGCGCAAAGGCCTGCGCGACCAGCCGGCCAAAGGCTTCCCGGAATCGGGCCACCGAAAACCGCTCAGCCTGCAGGCAGATGCGCTCGGTGCTCAGCGACGGGACCAGGCGCTCAAATCGGTCCACGGCCTCGCAGAGTGCCTCAGGCGTCTGCTCGTAGAAGAATAACCCCGTTTCCCCTTCAACCACGGATTCCCGCACGCCCCCGCGTCCGTAGGCGATCACGGGCGTGCCACAGGCCATCGCTTCGACGGGGACGATACCAAAGTCTTCTTCGGCCGCAAAGATGAACGCCCGCGCCCGCTGCAGGTAGGTACGCATCACTTCGAAGGGTTGATAGCCCAGCAGCTCGACATTAGGCGTAGCCAAGCGGGCGATCCGATCCATTTCCGGCCCGTCGCCGATTACTACCAGTTTGCGTTTCGGCATGCGGGCAAAGGCCCGGACGATCAGATCCACCCGCTTGTAGGGGACCAATCGCGAGACGGTCACATAATAGTCGTCTCGGACATTGCCCGGTCCGAAGGCAGCCGTGTCGACCGGTGGATAGATGACGCGGGCACGGCGGCGGTAGGTTTTCCAGATGCGCCGCGCTACATGGCACGAGTTGGCCACGAGCACGTCCGGACGGCTGGCTGTCGTGGCATCGTAGAGCCGCAGGTAATGCAGGATCATCCGGGCCAGCCAGCTTTTCGGCCCGCGCACCAGACCACCCTGCTCCAGATACTGGAAGTACAGGTCCCAGGCGTAGCGGATCGGGCTGTGCACATAGCTGATGTGAAGCTGCTCGGCCGTGGTCAGCACGCCCTTGGCCACCACATAGCTGGAAGAAATCACCAGGTCATAGCCGCGCAGGTCGAACTGTTCGATGGCCAACGGTGCCAGCGGCAGGTAATAGCGGTAAGCCCGCCGGGCAAAAGGCAGGCACTGGATGAACGAGGTCTGCACCGGCCGCCCCTGCAGAAAGGCCCGCTGGTCGGGCGGCAGAAATTCGATCAGGCTGAACAGGTCGGCATTGGGGAAAAGATGCAGCATCTGCTCCAGCACGCGCTCGGCACCAGCATAGACAGGGAGCCAGTCGTGCACCAGCGCAACGCGACGCCCCAGCACCTCCTGCTTATCGTTCTGATCTGCGCCATTTAAACGGACGCCTGTGGCCTGCATACCCCTGTCCCCGTTCGGTTGAACCTGCCTGATTGCCGTTCACGTCAGGCTACGAAAAGATACCCATAGGCCGACTTTTCGGACGTCCGGCTTCAGCGCCTCCGGCGGCGGCAACTGACCCAACCAAAGTGCGCCAGTGGATTTCACAAAAGGTAGAACTGACGCATGCTTTTCAGCTTTTTTGCGCCAGAGGCGCATCTATTCCTGGCGGGTATGCCGATAGGTCCATTGCACGGCAAACTGCAGGAGTTCGCCGACCGACGAAAAGCCCAGTTTTTCTTTGGCGCGACGACGGTAGGTCTCGACCGTCTTCCGACTCAGGTTCAGCCGCTGCATGATCTCTTCGATGGAATACCCCTGCCCGAGCAGTTGAAAGACGGCCATCTCCCGGTCCGTCAACGTATCAAGCGAGACTACATGCGGTTGGACGTTCCGGCCGCGAACCACCTTGCTCAAAATGCGCGAGGCCATGCGGTGGCTCAGGTACACCTCGCCCTGCATGACCGTACGGATGGCCTCCACGACGCTCTGCGTCGACTCGCTTTTCATCACGTAGCCCATGGCGCCGGCCCGGATGGCCCGCTCGGCGTAGGCCACCTCGTCGTACATGGAAAAGATGACCACCTGCGTTTCCGGCAGCTCGACCCGAATCTGGTGCACCAGGTCCAGCCCGTGCGCATCTTCCAGCGAGATGTCCACCACCACTACGTCCGGCTGCAGCTCACGAATCTGCTGCATGCCTTCGGCGGCCGTGCGTGCACTCCCTACCAGTTCCAGATCCGCCTGACTGCTCACCGTGGCCGCAAGGGCTTCCTGAATAGCCGGATGATCATCTACGACGAAAATGCGAATGGGGCCTCGACGCACCCGGGGGGTGTCTTTTAACTCCGGATCGGAGCGCTGGAATAAAACTTCCAAAGTCATCATGCGCCTGTCTCAATGGTAATAAAGCACCAATACCTGTTGCAACAAGGGTCATATCCTGCGTTTCCCCTCCCCTTCCGAGAAATGGTTCTCGGTGCGATAACTTAAAGTTAACGGCAGGCGCGATCGTTTAACTCTAAGCTTTAGCGGAAAGGGATATGTAGTTTCAGCGCATAAGAATGCGCCGCAGACTGAAGCATTTCGAAAGATAAGGGCGCGTGCAACATGCCATGCATGATGCGCCAAATCACCTATGCATCAAATTTTTTCACAATTTACCGCCCCGTCCCTGCGCGTGCGTCCACTGCACGGCAAATTGCAGGAGCTCAGCCACCGAGTCGAAGCCGAGCTTTTCCTTGGCGCGGCGGCGATAGGTCTCGACCGTCTTCCGGCTCAGGTTCAGCCGCTCTGTAATCTCGTCGATCGTGTAGCCCTGTCCAAGCATCTGGAAGACGGCCATTTCTCGGTCGGTCAATTCGTCGATGGCAAAGCCGGGCCCTGGTGCCCGTCCCATCGCCACTTTGCTGAGGATGCGCGAAGCCATGCGTCGGCTCAGATACACCTCACCACGCACAACGGCCCGAATGGCCTCCACGACGCTTTGCGTGGGCTCGCTCTTCATCAGGTAGCCCGAAGCGCCGGCTCGGATGGCTCGCTCGGCATAGACACTCTCGTCGTACATGGAAAAGATAACTACCAGCACCTCGGGGAATTGCGCCCGGATGTTCTGGACCAGATCCAGGCCATGTGCATCTTCCAGGGAAATGTCGATGACCGCCACCGTGGGACGCTCTTTTTCGATCAGGCGAAACGCCTCGGCGGCCGTGCTGGCCTGCCCCACGACCTCCATGCCCATGGCGCTGTTGATCGTGTCTGAGAGCGCCTCCCGGATAGCTGGGTGATCGTCGACAATCACCACGCGGATCCGATCGCTCTGCACGCCCGTGTTTTCTCGTAGCAAGGAATGCATCATAAGCCCACCGCTCTTTTTATAATAATATACAACAAAACAGAGGGAATTAACATCTGGGTAGCGTGTCAAGTAGTTCCATTCATTTCGCCCACCGGGATTCGGCAGCAGATGGTGGTTCCCTCGCCTGGTTGCGAGTGAATGCGCAATGTACCACCGATCGTGCGTGCTCGGTAGTACATGGTTTTCAATCCCAGCGAGTCGGCGCGAGCACGGCTCGGATCGATACCGCAGCCGTTGTCGGCCACGCAAAGCTCGATCGCATCATCCCGACGGCATAGCGTCAGGACGATTTCCGAAGCATGTGCATGTTTGAGCGCGTTGTTGACGGCCTCCTGGGCAATGCGGTACAGGTGCAGCTTGATCTCCGCATCCTCTATCGACACCTGACCATCTGTTTCGAAACGGCAACGAATGCCGGGTAGGGCATTTGTGTTGTAGGCCAGTTCTTCCAGGGCCAGCGTTAGGTCTTCTGTGTAGAGCTGGGCCGGCGTCAGGCCCCGGTAGATTGTACGCACACCTTCGGAGGCCTCTTGTGCAAAGCGCATGACCTTCTGGGCCAGTTCAGCCAGTTCATGCTGCTCAGCCTGCAGCCGATGGACCAGATTTTCGCTGAGCATGCGGATGCTGGTCAGCAACTGCCCGACACCGTCGTGCAGATCGCGCCCGATCGCCTGTTGCTGGGTCTCCAGCGCCTGCACCATGCGGCGCTCCAGTTCCACGCGTTCGGTCACCTCAATGGCGCTCCCCCAGATGCGCACCAGCCGGTCGCGCTCGACTGTGCCCACTGCATTGACCACAAAGTAGCGGGTACCCTGACGCCCCGGCAGCGCGTATTCCTCGCTATGGAGCCGATAGCCTCGCTGTACGAGCTCACGCAGATAGCGCGGGCGGAAGTAACGCCGGAGCGATGAAAGCGGGCGACCAGCCATCTCCTCGGGGCTTTCTGCGCCCAACCAGTGGGCCATTACTGCGTTGCATTCGGCCAGATAGCCGTGTCGATAGAGGTGCTCCACCTGAAGCTCCGGGAGCGTGGTGACAGCCACCGGCTGCCGCAATTCGATCCGAAAGATACCCTCGGTGATCGTGCTGATGAAAGCCCGGTAGCGCTCTTCAGCCCGCCGCCGCTCGGTCAGGTCGCGTAGAATGAGCTGCACCACGGGATGGCCATGGAAGATCACCCGCGCCGCCGTTACCTCGACAATACGCTCCTCGCCATCGAAGCGAATCAATGTGCATTCGAAAGGCGGCACGGCCTCGCCCGTCTCCAATCGCCGAATTTGGCGGGCGACCTCATCATACTGGTCAGCCGAAAAAAAGTCGAGGAGTGAATGTCCGGTCAGATCTTCTTCCGCATAGGCTCCCAGCAGCCGTTTTCCGGCCGGGTTGAGATAAATTAGCGCGTTATGGGCCACCAGCAGGATCGGTTCAGGTAGCTGCTCCACCAGCGACCGCCACCGTTCCTCGCTTTCTTGACGGGCCGCTTCGGTAGCCCGTCGGTCAAAGTAGGTAGCCAGCAGACCTCCCAGTACTTCCAGCAGCCGGGCCTCTTCCTGACGCGCTCCCGCCAGCCTACCCGCGAATTCCAGTCCCAGGTAGCCATAAAATCTATCTTCGGCCGAGAATACCGGCACAACCAGCAGGTTTTCGGCAAGCTGATGCACTTCGTCCCGAACAGCCGGGGTCGGAAAATATTGCCGGATCCGCGCCTCCAGCTCGTGCCACCAGTGCGGGGCTTTGGGCCGCTGCTGGTGCCAGACGGTGTAGGTGTAATCCTGCTGCGCTTCCGATTTCGGCACGCCTACAAAGTAGACCGACGCCGCATCGGTCGCCTCGCCCAGGATCCGCAGCAAGGCCTCCATGTCGAGCGGATCCGGGGCAACCAGCAGCCGGGCTGCCTCCACAATGGCATGCTCCATCCGGGTGCACCGCTGTTCATTCGAAGCCGGAGCTTCTTCATTCATAGGAGCGGTTTTCTCAAACAACATGACGGGTACCGAAAGGCCTTGCCCTCCTTCTGCAAATAATGTACGAAAAGACCCACGCGACCACATGCGCTCCTCCGGAAAATATCGTCTGGCTTAACCTTGAATAAAGACACCACTTTCTGGAGTTTATAACAGATCATTAAAAAAAAAGCCGCCTGGAAGCAGGCGGCTTTTTTGTCAAACCTGGCCTTCAGGCTGAATTCAGAGAATCGAGCGGAAGGTGGGCGGTAGCACCGAAGGACCATACGCATCGACTGCTGGCATTTCGGGTCCGTCCTCGGGCATGGCATCGGTGCCGCAGTATTTCTGGAAGGCCTGCACCAGGTCGGCTGCAATAGCACTGGCGCTCCGGCCTTCGATATGACGGCGTTCCAGTACGTAGACGGGTTCGCCCCACTTGAAGAGCGCGATAAACGGCGACGAAGGCGGAATGCCGGCCAGATATTCCCGCGCCCGGGCCGTGGCCTCCAGGTCCTGTCCGGCAAACACCGTTACCCAGCGGTCTGGTTTGGCCACCGGCGCTTGCAGCGCCAGCGCCACGGCTGGCCGCGCATTGGCTGCCGCGCACCCGCATACCGAGTTGATCACCAGCAGCAACGTCCCTTCTTTGGCTGCTTCGAAAGCGGCATCGACGGCGGACGCATCCCGCAATTCCTCGACGCCCAAGCGCGTGAGTTCTTCACGCATGGGCTGGACCAGTTCCTCCGGATAAGGCATGGATCGGCCTCGATGTTGGTTTTACTTGCAACTTACCAAGCCCTCGAACGTGCACCTTTCGCAGGAGATCCTGCTTCAGCCATGGGGCAGGCGGGGCAGCTCACGGGCGATGTCCTTGTTTTCCAGCTGCCAGGCTTCCGATTCGGTGGTCTGGAGGAAGCGTTCACCCAGCGCCTGCAATTGCCGCTCCAGCCGTCGCAGGTGCGTTTCTATGCCATGAAGCTGCTCTTCCAATTCATGCAGCCGGGCACGCGCTTTGCTTGCCAGTTCGCGACGGGTTTCATGTCCTGCTTTGGGCGCCATCAGTAGGCCGGTCACCAGGCCGGCCGCAAACGCACCGACTGCAATAGGCCAGGATATACGCATGATCGGATCCGTTTCAATGCAACCAACACCCCTGCAGGTTATACGAGCCGCCGGCGTTCGGTTCCGCCCTCTGCTATTACTTTTGGGCTGGCTGATGCTCGTCGGCTGCCGCACGGCTGCCCCGCTTTCGCCTCAGACTTCCTCCGATGCCGACGTGCACGCGCGTCTGCTGGCCGAGCTGGAGCGTTGGGAAGGCACGCCCCACCGATGGGGTGGTCTTGACCACCGGGGTATCGACTGTTCGGGGCTGGTCCTCCGCGTTTTCCAGGACGCCTTCGGCCTGACGCTGCCTCGTACCACCAAAGCGCAGGCCCGCATCGGCCAGCCCGTCTCCCGCCAGGCATTGCAGGCCGGCGACCTTGTGTTTTTCCGACTGGATCGCAAAAACCGCCATGTGGGCATCTATCTGGGCGACGGCCGCTTTTTCCATGCAGCCAGTTCCACCGGCGTTACCGTTTCGCGCATCGACGAGCCCTACTGGCAACACCGCTACTGGACGGCCCGGCGCGTGCTCGGCGAAGCAACCAGCACGCCCCCAACCCATCCAACACCGGCCATCGGCTGGTAGCCGGATCTATCGGTGACGACCGGCGTTAGAAAGGTGCAGTTGCTCCTTTTTTCTGGATCGCCGCAGCCGGAAGGCCGTGGCGTTCTCTTTTTCTGTACCGACATGTAGCGCAGCAAACGCCTTGATCGATCTATGCAGGATTCAAAGCCGGTTTACCTGACCAGAGAAGCACTCCAGAAGCTCAAAGAAGAGCTGCACGAACTGAAAACCAAAGAGCGGGCGCGCATTGCCAGGGCTATTGCCGAAGCACGTGGTCACGGGGATCTGTCGGAAAACGCGGAGTACGATGCGGCCAAAGAGGCGCAGGGCCGCCTTGAAGCCCGTATTGCGCAGATCGAACAGACCATTGCCAACGCCCGCATCGTTGATGAGCACAAGATCGACACGAGCAAGGCGTACATCTTTTCTAAAGTGCGCGTCAAGAACCTGCAGACCGGCGCCGAGCAGGTCTTCACGCTGGTATCGCCCCAGGAAGTAAATCTGGACGAAGGTAAGATTTCGGTCAACAGCCCTATCGGCAAAGGATTACTGGGACGTTCGGTGGGCGACGTGGTCGAGGTCAAAGTGCCAGCCGGCAAGGTCAAGTTGCAGATTCTGGAGATTTCCCGCTGAGCAGGGTCCGGCAATGCGCCGCCTGTTGAAACGACTGGCGCAAGGCATCTTACTGCTACTGGCTTTCTACTATGGCCTATGCACACTGGCCCTTCTGGCTTACCGCTTCTGGTTCCCCCCGATTACGGGGGTGCAACTGCAGCGATGTATCGAGAGCTGGCTGGTGGGGGAGTCCTGCCGGCGCACCTATTTGCCACGTCCATGGGCTCAGCTTTCCAAACATCTGGCCTGCGCCGTCGTTGCGGCCGAAGATACCCGTTTTTATACACACGGAGGCTTTGACTGGGAGGCATTGCGTGAAGCTTGGGAACTCAACCGCCGTCAGCAACGCATCCGTCGCGGGGGTTCTACCATCACGCAGCAACTGGTCAAGAACCTGTTCATGACGACGCACCGTTCGTATCTTCGTAAAGCGATGGAAGCCCCGCTGACGCTCCTGGCGGAGCTGCTCTTGCCCAAAAAACGCCTGTTGACGCTGTATCTGAACGTAGTGGAATGGGGGCCAGGGATTTACGGTGCGGAAGCAGCCGCGCGGTACCATTACGGCAAAACTGCCCGCCAGCTTACCCGCTATGAAGCGGCAGCGCTGGCAGCCTGCCTACCGTCTCCTCTTCGCCGCCGCCCTCAGCAGATGGGGTGGTACACCAGCATTATTCTGGAAAGAATGCGCCTGCTGGGATGCTGATCGACCTGCGTAGCGACACGGTCACGCGCCCCTCCCCCGGTATGCGCCGGGCCATGTACGAGGCGGAAGTAGGCGACGACGTATTTGGCGAAGATCCGACCGTACGGCGCCTGGAAGCCCGCGTGGCCGAACTGCTGGGCAAAGAGGCAGCCTTGTTCGTGCCTTCCGGGGTGATGGGCAACCAGCTTGCCATTAAAGTGCTGACACGTCCTGGCGACGAGGTCATCCTTGGCCGAGAAAGCCACATCTTCAACTACGAGTCGGGCGCGCCAGCCCTGATCTCCGGGGTTCAGCTCCATCCGCTGGATGACACGCCGGGTTGGTTCATCCCTGAGGCGCTGGCGCTGGCCGTGCGCCATGGACACGACTGGGAACCGCGCTCCCGGCTCGTGTGCCTGGAAAACACGCACAACCGCGCCGGCGGCGTGGTCATCCCGCCCAGCGTCGTCCAGGCCGTAACTGCTGAGGCACGCCGCCTCGGCCTGGCCCTGCACCTGGATGGCGCCCGGCTCTGGCACGCCAGCGTCGCACTGGAAGTGCCCGAGCACCAGCTGGCCGCTCCGTTTGATACCGTGAGCGTCTGCCTCTCCAAGGGACTCGGCGCACCAGTTGGTTCCGTACTGGCCGCCTCGGCCGACCTCATCGCCGAAGCGCGGCGGTTCCGCAAGCTGCTGGGCGGCGGCATGCGCCAGGTGGGCGTGCTGGCCGCCGCTGGACTCTACGCGCTGGAGCACCACCGCTCCCTACTGGCCGAAGACCACGCCAAGGCCCGGCGCCTGGCCGAAGGCATTGCCGAGCTACCGGCTTTCAAGATCGATCTGAGCCGCGTGCAGACCAACATCGTGCGCTTCGACGTCCGCCATGGCACCGCCGAAAGCGTCCTGGCACAACTCCGGGATAAAGGGGTGCTCATGGTCCCTTTCGGTCCTCGGACGATCCGCGCCACCACGCACCGAGACGTGTCGATGCAAGACATCGACCACGCGCTGACCATCATGCACCGCCTATTCGGCCGAGCGACCGCCTGATTCATCCGAAGGAATACTCCGTCGCCAACGGCTTCAGGGCATACACCAATGGGCGTTCGCCCCAGACTTGATGGGATCACATCCGCCGCACGTTTACCTGAAAGGCCGGAAGCACGTCGCTTTCGGCCACCAGTAGGTCCCCGTCCTGCACCGGTCCCACTCCTTCGGGCGTGCCCGTAAAGAGCAGATCGCCAGGTTGCAGCGTGAAGATCTCCGAGCAGTAAGCAATCAGCCGGGCCACAGAAAACACCATATCGGCCGTATTGCCGTCCTGGCGCACCTCATGATTAACCCGAAGCCGGAGCTGTACCCGTTGCGGATCGGACACGGCTGTCGCCGGCACAATGGGCCCCAACGGTGCGAACGTATCGAACCCTTTGGCTAGCGTCCAGGGATGTCCGGCCTCCTTAGCTTTCTGCTGCAGGTCGCGCGCGGTCATGTCCAGCCCCAGCGCATAGCCCGCCACGTAGTTGAGCGCCTCGCTTTCTGAAATGTGCTTGCCCTCGCGGCCGATCACCACGACCAGCTCCACCTCGTGATGCACTTCACGGGAACGGGGCGGCAGTAGCACGGTCTGGCCCGGACCAATCAGCGCCGTGGGTGGTTTGAGAAACAGAATCGGCTCTGCAGGCACCGTGCTGTTTAGCTCAGCCGCATGGCGTGCGTAGTTCTTGCCCACACAGATGATCTTGCGGGGCACCATCCGCAAATTCAAACCGGGAAGTACAATCTCCATCAGCGTTTGACAACTTTGGCTGGCATTGAACGTTGAAGCGTCGTAACTTTGAAAGCTACAACTTTTTTCCTGAACGAACCATGAACTCTCGCGTCGGTACCCAACCCGGCGCTCCAAAGCAGAGGGAAGCCATGTATGCCATTGCAGACATTGCCGGAAAGCAGTTTCGTGTAGAGGAAGGCCGATACCTCTACATCCCCTATCACGAGCAGGCCCAGCCGGGTGACGAACTGGTTTTCGACCGCGTGTTGCTGGTAGTTGACGGCGATCAGGTGTACCTGGGCCGCCCCGTCGTGGAAGGAGCCGCTGTCAAAGCCCGCGTGCTGGAACACGTTAAGGCCGACAAAGTCCTTGTCTTCAAGAAAAAGCGGCGTAAGCGGTACAAGGTCAAGCGCGGACATCGCCAGCGCTACACGAAGGTACAGGTAGAAGCGCTGAAGCTGCCTGAAAACGCGCAGCCGCCTGCCATCCAAGAAGCCACTGCCTGAAGTTTTCGTCTTAATGGCCAACCAGCGAGGGTGCTATGGCACATAAGAAAGGAATGGGATCGACCCGGAACGGCCGGGACTCCAACCCGAAGATGCTGGGCGTCAAGGTCTTTGGGGGGCAGTTCGTCACGGCCGGTAGCATTCTGGTTCGCCAGCGCGGCACCAGGTTTCATCCGGGTCTGAACGTGGGTCGCGGCGGCGATGACACGCTGTTTGCCAAGACAGACGGCGTGGTTCGTTTTTCCCGAGGCCGCGGCGATCGGCGCTTTGTGCACGTCGATCCCGTCGAAGCCTAACCGATTGCTTTTACAAAAAGCGGGGGCCGGTTCCGCATCAGACGGAGCCGGCCCCTGTCGTTTTTCAGGCCGGCTGGGCAGTTTGCAAGGCATCGAGCTGACGGGCCAGCGCCTTTGGATCAGTAACGGGCTGTTCGCACCGGTAGTCGTGGCACACATAGGCGGTAGCCTGGCCGTCGACAGGTAGCTGGGCGGCCACAAATGGTGCCAGCCGAATGAGCCGCTCGCCGGCCTCACCAGGCCGGCGCAGCAACAGCACCTTGCGGGGTAGATAGCGCCGCTGAATCGTGTCCAACATCGCCCGAAGCATTGGATCGTCGGGTTCGCCCGCCAGCACCAATTCGTAGATCGGCCCAAAGGCCAGGTCGATGGCGATAAGCATGCCCGTAAAGATGGGCGGTTGCTGCTTGACCGGCCCTGAGAAAAAACGGATCATGGCGTCGGCATGCTCCTCGTAGACGGTACGCCCGGTCATATGGCCCAACCGCACCAGGTTCATGAGCGCCACGGCATTGCCCGACGGCAACGCATTGTCCAGCGTCTCTCGGGGGCGTACGATCATCGGCTCGCTGTCGTCAGGCGACATGTAAAACACACCGCGCGCATCCCAGAAGTGCGCCAGCATCTGCTCGGTTAGCGCCAACGCCGTTTCCAGGTAGGATTCTTCAAACGTGGCTTCGTATAGATCCAGCAGCCCCCAGGTCAGGAAAGCGTAGTCGTCGAGCAGACCCGGAATGCTGGCCTCGCCATCTCGGAACCGATGCCACAGGCGGCCTTCGGACGTGCGCATCGTATGCAGCAGGAAGCCAGCGGCTGCCTGTGCGGCTTCGGCGTATGTGGCTTCATCGAATACCTGAGCGGCGCGGGCCAGCGCGGCAATCATCAATCCGTTCCAGTCCGTCAGAATCTTCTCGTCCCGACCGGGCCGCACACGTCGCGCCCGGTAGGCGAATAGACGCGCTCGGATCTCCTCCAGCTTCGCCTCCAGCGCTTCCGGCGTCCAGCCTCGCTCACGGGCCATGGCTTCCGGCGGTCTGCTCAGATACAGGATGTTTTTGCCGGTGCGCTCGCCTGTCGCCTCTTCTTCGTAGTTGCCCGCTGGATCCACGTTAAACAGCTCAATCGCCAGTTGCGTCAGCTCCGGTCCCAGCGCCTCCTGGAGTTCTTCAATAGTCCAAACGTAGAATTTTCCTTCTTCGCCTTCGCTGTCGGCATCTTCCGAGCTGTAGAAAGCGCCTTCCGGGGCCCGCAGATCGCGTAGCACGTAGGTCAGAATTTCCCGGGCTGTGCGCGCATAGAATGGCTTGCCGGTGGCTTGATAGGCCTCAGTGTAGGCCATCGTCAGCAGCGCCTGGTCGTAGAGCATCTTTTCGAAGTGGGGCACGCGCCAGGCCTCGTCCGTTGCGTAACGATGAAAGCCAAATCCGACGTGATCGTAGATGCCGCCCAGCCGCATCTGCACCAGCGTGTGCTCAACCATCTGCAGCGTGTGCGCCTCGCCGCTCCGATGCCAGTAGCGCAGCAGAAATAGCAGCGTGTGCGGCGTGGGAAACTTCGGCGCATGCCCGAAGCCCCCGTGTTTTCCGTCGAAGATGTCATCCAGGCGCCGGTAGGCAATCTCCAGCCATTCGGCATCGATGACCTGGCTAGGCGCCTCGAACGACATGACCTTCTGCAGCGTGCCGGTCAGTTTTTCGGCCGAGGCAATGATTTCATCCCGGTGTTGCTGCCAGGCCTCCTTGATGCGCGGAATGATTTCCATCAGCCCTGGTCGCCCATAGCGGCTACGCTTCGGGATGTAAGTGGCCGCAAAGAACGGCTTTTTGTCAGGTGTCATAATGATGGTCAGCGGCCACCCACCGTGCCCCGTCACCATCTGGCAGACGGTCATGTAGAGGTGATCAATGTCGGGCCGCTCCTCACGATCCACCTTGACGTTGATAAAGGCGTCGTTCAGCAGACGGGCCACGTCTTCATCCTGAAACGACTCGTGCGCCATCACGTGGCACCAGTGGCAGGCCGCATAGCCGATCGACAGAAATACCGGCTTGTCTTCGGCTTTTGCCTTGTCGAAGGCTTCCTCGCACCAAGGCCACCAGTCGACCGGATCGTCCTTGTGTTGCTGCAGATAGGGGCTTTTCTCAAATTGGAGGCGGTTCGGCATGACGTTTCCTGGTTCGTGCAAAGAAAAAAGCGTAGCAGCCAACAGACTGCTACGCTTAAGCCCGAAGCGGCGATTTGTGCCCGCCGCCTCAGAACGCGTTGCCGAAGAAGATCGCGTTCAGAAACAGCCGGCTCGCCCCCATCCAGAAGGCGCGGAAGTTTGGGTTATCCATGATCAGAATCACCCGACCGCGTCCGTAGTGCTGGGCCACAACGGCAGCAGCGCCCGGCGCCAGTTTCCGACGAGCGGCCGACAGGTAGCCGCTGCGCAGCGGCTGTTCAGTATAAACGGCCACGTTGGCGCCCGGCATCTCGGAAGGATCGTAGAAGGTCTCTTCGGTACGGAAGACTGGCAGGGTGGCTCCCAGCCCGAAGGCCAGCGGATGCGTGGTGTCGAGCCGCGCCTCCAGGATGGCGCCACCGATCACCTGGGCACCGCGCGCACGTTCCAGCTGACCGTACGGATAGGGACGCAGCAGCGAATCCAGGTTGAAGGGTCGGGCTTTGAGGCTTACGATCCCCTGCCCGACCACCCAGTCGACGGCGTCCGTCAGCGCGATCAACACGCCGCCCTGCCGTACCCAGTTTTTGATTTTTTCGGCCGAGAGCGCGCTGTAGGAGCCGCCAGCCAGTACCAGTCGGTTGTAGCGGTTCAGGTTGGCCCAGCCAACATGGTCCACATCCAGCAGCGAAACGGGCACCTGCATGCGCTCGGAGAGCAGGTGCCAGACCTCGCCCGCATTATAGGCACGCGTGCCCTCGCCGGTTAGCAGCGCCACGCGAGGCTGCTCAAGCACCTGCCCATAGTCGTACGTGCCCAGGTCGGGCCCCTGATCGGTCAATCCGGTCTGCACGGCAAAAAAACGCACGTGGTAGGCATCGGCCAGCTCACGCAGCAGCCTCTGTAACGAGTCGGACGCGGGTCCCTTGCCATCGCGCTGAACGACCGGGATCAGCACGGTGCCAGGCGGGAACGTGCGGCGATTGCCCGCCACAGGCAGCGTGACCGCTTCGGTGAGCACACGCGCCCGCACGCCGGCTTGCTGGAGGCGGTAGAGCGCGGCCGGCGCAAAGAACCGATCCCAGGTCATCAGATAAGCGTAATCAGCGTGGCTGCCCACCAGTTCGCCGCCGTCCAGCTGTACCGAATCGACGGGCGTCCCCAGCAGCTCCGATGGATCGCGCCGCCACTCGGCCCAAACCACATCGTAAGCCAGTGGCAATGCCCAGGCCGATACGTCATAGAAGAGCGAATCTTCGAACGTGGTGCGCTGCTCCATCAGCGCCTGCAACATCCGAACCTGTGGCTGCTGCGTGGGCACCACGTAGGCCTGTCCAGCCTGAAACGTCTTCCCGTCAACGGTCACGTCGCGGGCCAGCATGTAAACCCGGATGCGGTGACGCCGGAGCACTTCGGCCAGCATTTGGGCTCGCGTACGGTCCGGCTCCAGCGCAATAAGGTAGGCTTTGGTCGGAAGGCGACGGGCAAATTCCTCGGCTTCCCGGTAAAAATCCCGCTGGTAGCGTAGCAGCTCCAGCCGGAGTGCGCGAAGCGCCTGCAGCGTCGAAATCGAGGTGGTAAACTGGTTGCGAATCGTAAAGGCGTAGGAAAGCTCGCCGTCGCGCGTCTCCCGGAGCAATGCCCGTGACGAAGCCTGTTCGAAAAGGATACCGACGGCGCCGTTGGCGTCCGGGTAGGTCGATCCCTTGCCGTAGTAGAAGTCGTCGTAGCCTTCCTCCGAGTAGTAGAGCGAGCCAATCTGGTTGAGCGCCTCCGCATGATAGCGGGCGATGGCAGCCGTCAGTTCCTGGTTACGGGCCGGCGTGAGCGGATGGGTCCGGCTGGGCACGCCCGGCATGAAGAAGAACGTGGCCTCGCTTCCCATTTCGTGGTGATCGGTTAGCAACTGGGGCCGCCAGTGATGGAAGAGCCGAAGGCGTCCCTGCGATTCCGGATGCTGGCCAGTGAGCCAGTCGCGGTTGAGGTCGAACCAGTAGTGGTTGGTGCGCCCGCCGGGCCAGGGTTCAAGGTGCTCGCGGTCCTGCGGATCGGCCACAGGCACACGACCCCGGTTGCGGTTGACCCAGTCCACAAACCGATCCCGGCCGTCCGGATTAAGCATCGGATCGATGATCAGCACGGCCTGGGCCAGCAGCGAGTCAATTGCCGGCCCCCGAGCAGCTGCCAGGTAGTAGAGCACCAGCACCGACGCTTCGGAGCCGCTGGCCTCATTGCCATGAATGCTGTAGCCCATGTAGGCAACGACCGGCCTACGGACCAGCTCAGCATCGCTGACGGATGCCGGATCCTCCGAAAGGCGCAGGTTGGCCTGTCGGATTTCCTCCAGGCGCATCAGGTTTTCAGGTGCCGAAACGATGGCATGGATCAGCGGGCGCCCTTCGTAGGTGCGCCCGTGTTCCTCGACCAGCACCCGATCGCTGGCCGCCGCTACGGCCTGGAAATAGGCTACAATCTGATGCGGAGCGGTGTGGCGCGTGCCTATCACATGCCCGATCACCTCCTCCGGCTTTGGGATGGCTGGGTCGTAGGAAACCGCATCGGGCAACAGTAAAGGCAAAGGAAAGGCGGGCTGGCTTTGCACAACGTGGGGCCCCCAAAGACCCCATCCCAGCAGAATCCCGATCAGTAGACGCTTCATGGCCACTTCCAGTCTGTGATCCTTTTCAAGCCTATCCAAAGATAAAAATGGCAGTCCAATAAAAAGCCCTGGCAGGAGAAAGGCCCGCCAGGGCTTGAATTTATCCACAGATGAGATACAAGTCAGGAGGCTTCGACCGATTCGGTCGCCCCATCGCCGGCACCGTTGCCGGCTGCTGCCCCCTCGCTGATAGCCGCCTGCAGCGCCTCCAGCTCCTTGCGCGAACCGACGACCAGGTGCTGGAAGCGGCGCTGACCAGTACCAGCCGGAATCAGGTGACCGACGATCACGTTTTCCTTCAGCCCATAGAGGTGATCGGTCTTGGCCGCGATGGCTGCTTCGGAGAGCACTTTGGTGGTCTCCTGGAACGAAGCGGCTGAAATGAACGAGTCGGTCGAAAGCGCCGCTTGCGTGATGCCCAGCAGCACCGGCTCGGCCACGGCGGGCTGCGCCTCGCGCACTTCCACCGAACGCAAGTCATGCCGCTTCATCTCGGAGTTCACCTCGCGCAGGCGCCGGCGGTCGATGAGGTCACCCACCTTCAAGTCTGAGTCGCCCGGATCGACCACGACGAAGCAGTCATAGAGCCTGTCATTGATTCGGTCCAGCGTGTAGCGGTCGATCAGGTCGCCCTCGAGCAGGTTGGTGTCGCCCGGATCGGTGACGCGCACCTTCTGCATCATCTGGCGCACAATCACCTCGATGTGTTTGTCGTTGATCGACACACCCTGCAGGCGATAGACTTCCTGGATCTCGTTGACCAGGTACTCCTGGACCTTACGCGGACCCAGGATGCGCAGGATGTCCTGCGGCGACACCTGGCCGTCTGAGAGCTGCTGACCAGCCTGCACGTAGTCGCCTGGATGCACCAGGATGTACTTGCTGAGCGGGATCAGGTAGGTGCGCGACTCGGATCCGTCAGGGCTGGTGATGATCACCTCCTGGGCCCCGCGCTTTCGGGCACCGTACTCCACGTAGCCTTCGATCTCCGAAACGATGGCCGGATCGGAAGGCGTGCGTGCTTCGAACAGCTCGATCACACGCGGCAGACCGCCCGTGATGTCGCGCGTCTTGACCGTCTGGCGCGGCAACTTGGCCAGCACCTGACCGGCCTGCAACACATCGCCCTCATCCACCTGAATGCGCGAACGCACGGGCAGAGCATACTCGCGCACAGAACCGTCAGGTAGCTCGATCAAGATGGCCGGCGTGAGCGAGCGGTCGCGGCTTTCGATCACAACCTTTTCGCGATAGCCGGTCTGCTCGTCGGCCTCTTCGCGGTAGGTGACGCCTTCGATGATGTCCTGGTAACGGACCGTACCACTTACCTCGGTCAGGATGACACTGTTGTAGGGGTCCCAGGTGACCAGCACCTGACCCTTTTCGACCTGATCGCCTTCCTGCACGAGCAGTTCGGCGCCATAGGGCACGTTCGCCCGCCAGAGCTCGCGGCCGTCCTCTTGCGGATCCATGATGCGGATCACGCCCTGACGGGAGAGCACGACCTCCTTCGGACCCTCGTCCGATTCGTAGGTGACGGTCCGCAGGTTCTCGAAGGCTACACGCCCGGCAAACTTCGCATTGAGCGTGCTTTCGGCCTCAATACGGGCAGCCGTACCCCCAACGTGGAAGGTCCGCAGCGTTAGCTGCGTACCCGGCTCACCGATCGACTGCGCTGCCACCACGCCGACGGCCTCGCCCACCTCTACCAGGCGGCCGGTGGCTAGGTTACGCCCATAGCAGAGCGCGCACGCGCCGCGCGGCGCTTCGCAGGTAAGCACGGAGCGGATCTCCACCTCTTCAATAGAGGTTTCGGCAATGCGCTGCGCCTTCTCTTCGTCGATCAACTCGTTGGCGGCCACAATCAGCTCGCCTGTGAGCGGGTCGTACACGTCGTGCAACGACACGCGCCCGAGAATACGGTCGGCCAGCGGCTCGACGATCTCCTCGTTGTCCTTGAGCGCGCCGATCTTGATGCCGCGCAACGTGCCGCAGTCGTGCATCGTGACGGTTACGTCCTGCGCCACATCGACCAGACGACGCGTAAGGTAACCGGCGTCGGCCGTCTTGAGCGCTGTGTCGGCCAGACCCTTACGGGCGCCGTGCGTCGAGATGAAGTACTCGAGCACGGAGAGTCCTTCCTTGAAGTTCGAGATGATCGGGTTTTCGATGATCTCGCCGGCCGACCCGACCATGCTTTTCTGCGGCTTGGCCATCAGGCCACGCATCCCACCGAGCTGGCGGATCTGCTCTTTCGAGCCACGCGCGCCCGAGTCGGCCATCATGAAGATGGGGTTGAATCCGTCTTTGTCGTTCTTGAGCGTCTCGAAGAGGATCTCCGAGAGGCGGTTGTTCGTGCGCGTCCAGATGTCAATCACCTGGTTATAGCGTTCGTTGTCGGTGATGACACCCATCTCGTAGTTCTGACGCGCCCGAACTACCTCCTGGTTGGCCTCTTCGATGAGCTTTTCCTTCTCTTTCGGAATGATGATATCTTCCAGAGAAAACGTTAGGCCGGCACGGGTTGCCTGCTCAAAGCCCAACATTTTGATATCGTCCAGGAAGCGGGCCGTCCGTGGATAGCCCGTCGCCTTGAGTACGCGGCCGATGATTGTCTTAAGGTTCTTTTTGGTGAGCACCTCGTTGATGAAGCCCACTTCGTCGGGCACAACCTCGTTGAAGAGGACGCGGCCGACAGTCGTGTCGATCATCTGGCCGTCCTTGAGGCGGACCTTGATGCGCGCGTGCAGATCGACCACCCCCTGATCGTAGGCCTGGCGCACCTCTTCGGTGCTGGCAAAGCGCATCCCCTCGCCCTTGACGCCGTTTTTGACCTTGGTCATGTAATAGAGGCCCAGCACCATGTCCTGCGTGGGTACGGCAATGGGCTCACCATTGGCCGGGCTGAGGATGTTGTGGCTGGAGAGCATCAGAATCATGCTCTCCAGGCAGGCCTCGTGCGAAAGGGGCACATGCACGGCCATCTGGTCGCCGTCGAAGTCGGCGTTGTAGGCCGTACAGACCAGCGGGTGCAGCTGGATGGCCTTGGCCTCGGTCAGCACGGGTTGGAAGGCCTGAATACCCAACCGGTGCAGCGTCGGCGCGCGGTTAAGGAGGACGGGTCGCCCTTGAATCACCTTCTCCAGGATGTCCCAGACCTCGTCGGTGCGCCGGTCCACCACGCGCTTGGCGCTCTTGACCGTACGCACAACGCCACGCTCGATGAGCTTACGGATGATGAAGGGCTTGAAGAGCTCGACGGCCATCTCCTTGGGCAGGCCGCATTGGTGCAGTTCGAGCTCCGGCCCCACCACGATCACTGAGCGCCCGGAGTAGTCGACGCGTTTACCCAGCAGGTTCTGACGGAACCGGCCCTGCTTGCCCTTGAGCATGTCAGAGAGCGACTTCAGGGCCCGGTTCGAGTCGCTGCGCACGGCATTAGCCTTGCGAGAGTTGTCGAAAAGTGAGTCGACGGCCTCCTGCAACATGCGCTTTTCGTTACGCAGGATGACCTCGGGTGCCCGGATATCGATCAGCCGCTTGAGGCGGTTGTTGCGAATGATAACGCGCCGGTAGAGATCGTTCAGGTCGCTGGTAGCAAACCGGCCCCCTTCGAGCGGAACCAGCGGGCGCAGCTCCGGTGGAATCACCGGAATAACCCGCATGACCATCCACTCGGGCCGGTTCTCCAGCTTCCGGTTTGCCTCGCGGAAAGCCTCGACGACCTGCAGCCGCTTGAGCGCCTCTTCTTTGCGCTGCTGGCTTGTCTCGGTCTTGACCTGGAAGCGCAGCTCCTTGGAGAGCGCGTCCAGATCCAGCCGCTTGAGCATCATCTCGATGGCTTCACCGCCGATCTTGGCGATGAACTTCTCTGGGTTTTCGTCATCGAGGCGATTGTTGTCCTCCCGGATCTGGTAGAGGATGTCGTAATACTCCTCTTCGGTGAGGAGTTGGTTTTTCTCCACCCCGAGCTTCTCGGCACAGCCAGGCTGAATGACGATGTAATTTTCGTAGTAGATGACCTTTTCCAGGTCTTTCGACTTCAGCCCAAGTAGGTTACCGATCTTGTTCGGGACGGTCTTGAAGTACCAGATGTGGACGACCGGGACGGCGAGCGTGATATGGCCCATCCGCTCACGGCGCACCTTCTTTTCGGTCACCTCAACGCCACAGCGGTCGCAGACAATGCCCCGGTAGCGGATGCGCTTGTACTTCCCGCAGTGGCACTCATAGTCTTTGACCGGCCCGAAAATCTTTTCGCAGAAAAGACCGTCCTTCTCTGGCTTGAACGACCGATAATTGATCGTTTCGGGCTTGAGAACTTCGCCGTAGGAGCGTTCGAGAATGCTTTCCGGCGAAGCCAGGCTGAGCGTGATGCTGTTGAAATCGCGCTTGATCTTAAGCGTCTTCCCTTGGGGCATAGCGCATATCGGCGGGTTGGTGTCGAATCAGGAGAGCCTTCGTTCAGTCGAGCCGCACTTCCAGGCCAAGGCCCTGCAGCTCACGCACCAGCACGTTGAAGCTTTCAGGGGTGCCGGGCTCAGGCAGGTTCTCGCCTTTGACGATTGCCTCGTAGGCCTTCGAGCGTCCCTGCACGTCGTCGGACTTGTAGGTGAGCATTTCCTGGAGCGTGTGCGCGGCACCGTAAGCATAAAGCGCCCACACCTCCATCTCACCCAGACGTTGCCCACCAAACTGAGCCTTACCACCCAGCGGCTGCTGCGTGATGAGACTATAGGGGCCGATCGACCGGGCGTGAATTTTATCCTCGACCAGGTGGTTAAGCTTCATCATGTAGATGTAGCCCACCGTGGTCTTCTCATCGAGCGGCTCGCCCGTACGGCCGTCGTAGAGCTGAACGCGGCCATCCTCGGGCAGCCCCGCCTTACGCAGCAGCGCCTTAATGTCGTCGAGCGTGGCCCCGTCGAAGACCGGCGAAGCAAACTTTCGGCCCAGCACCTTGCCGGCCCAACCGAGGAGCGTCTCGTAAATCTGTCCCAGGTTCATACGGGAGGGCACGCCCAACGGGTTGAGCACGATGTCTACAGGCGTTCCATCCTCCAGGAAGGGCATATCCTCGACCGGGACGATTTTGGCCACCACGCCCTTGTTACCGTGCCGGCCGGCCATCTTGTCGCCCACCTGAATCTTGCGCTTGCGAGCGATATAGACCTTCGCCAGCTGCACGATACCGGGCGGCAGCTCGTCTCCCATCTGGATCTGATGCTTAAGGCGCTTGGCCTCACCGGTAATCTGCCGGTGCACCTGCTCGTAGTTACGGAGTAACTTTTGCACCTTGCGGTTGACGGTCTCGTCCTGCGTGAAGGGCAGCATCGGATTCAGGCGCAGCGGCGAGAGCTTCTCAAAGGCTTCCCGCGTAAAGGGCATGCCTTCAGGCAAAACGATGTCGCCCTCACGCGTTTCGACGCCGGCCGAGACCTGACCTTCGACCAGCTTAAAAAACTTCTCCCAGAAGCGACGGTCGAGTTCGGCCAGGTCCCGCTGCAGTTGTTCGTCGATTTCGGCCAGGCGCTGCTGCTCCCGCTTCTTTGAGGCCGGATCGAGTTTGCGGCGGCTGAAGAGTTTTGTGTCGATGACAATGCCATTCATGCCGGGCGGCGCCTTCAACGAGGCGTCCTTCACATCGCCGGCCTTGTCGCCAAAGATGGCCCGGAGCAGCTTCTCTTCGGGTGTGGGTTCTGTCTCGCCCTTGGGTGTGACCTTCCCCACCAGGATATCGCCAGCCTTGACCTCGGCGCCCACGCGAATGATGCCCCGCTCGTCGAGGTCTTTTGTGGCCTCCTCGGAGACGTTTGGGATTTCTCGCGTGAGCTCTTCCTGGCCGCGCTTGGTGTCGCGCACCTGGCACTCGAACTCCTCGATATGCACCGAGGTGAAGACGTCCTCGGCCACCAGGCGCTCCGAAATCACAATGGCGTCCTCAAAGTTATAGCCCCGCCAGGGCATAAAGGCGACCAGGACGTTCTTACCAAGCGCCAGCTCGCCCTTCTCAGTGGCAAAGCCGTCGCAGAGCACCGTACCCTTTTCGACGCGCTGGCCGACTTTGACGATCGGCCGCATGTTGATGCACGTGTCCTGATTCGTGCGCCGGAATTTAATCAGCCGGTACTCCTTGACGGGCTCTTCAAAGCTGACCTCGGCATCCTCGGGGTCCTGGTCATAGCGGATGACGATGCGTTCAGCATCAACGTACTCGACAACGCCTGGACCTTCGGCCACCAGCAGCGCGCGTGAGTCGCGGGCGACGCGGGCTTCCATGCCGGTGCCCACGATGGGCGCTTCGGGTCGGAGCAGTGGCACGGCCTGGCGCTGCATGTTGGAGCCCATGAGTGCGCGGTTGGCGTCATCGTGCTCCAGAAACGGAATCAGACTGGCCGAGGGCGAGACGATCTGGTTGGGCGCCACGTCCATGTACTGGATCTGCTCAGGCCGCATCAACGGGAAGTCACCGCGATAGCGGCACTTAACGAATTCGTTGAGGAAATTGCCTTCCTCGTCGATGGGCGCGTTCGCCTGCGCGATGACCGCGTTGTCCTCTTCCTCGGCTGTCAGGTAGACGATCTCGTTCGTCACCTTGCCGTTGCGCACGACCCGGTAGGGCGTCTCGATAAAGCCGAACTCGTTGATCCGGGCGTGCACCGTCAGGGAGCAGATCAGTCCGATGTTAGGGCCTTCCGGCGTCTCAATGGGACAGAGACGGCCGTAGTGCGTGTAGTGCACGTCGCGCACCTCGAAGCCGGCTCGCTCGCGCGTCAGACCACCTGGACCCAGCGCCGACACGCGCCGCTTATGCGTCAGCTCGGCCAGCGGGTTCGTCTGGTCCATGAACTGGCTGAGCTGGTTCGTGCCGAAGAACGTGTTAATGACGCTGGCGATCGTGCGGGCGTTGACCAGATCCTGCGGCGCGAAGCTCTCGGCGTCACGCAGGTTCATGCGCTCCTTGATGGTGCGGGCCATGCGGGCCAGCCCCACTGAGAACTGGGCTGCCAGCTGCTCGGCCACCGTGCGCACGCGGCGGTTGCCCAGGTGGTCGATGTCGTCCACTATGCTGTGCCCATTCTGCAGCAGCACCAGCTCGCGCACAATGGCGACAACGTCCTCCTTTGTGAGCGTGAGGACATCCATGGGGGTATTCTGACGCAGCCGCTTATTGAGGCGGTAGCGCCCGACAGCCCCCAGGTCGTAGCGCTTTTCATTGAAGAACAGCCGGTCCAGCAACGCGCGCGCCGTTTCGAGATCGGGCGCTTCCGTACCGCGCAGCTGGAAGTAAATGTATTCCAGCGCTTCGGCTTCCGAATGGGTAGGATCCTTCCGAAGCGTGTTCAGCAGCAGGCTCTTGTCAAGCCCCTCCTCTTCGTCAGCTTCCTCTTCTTTGAGAAGATAGAGCTTGGTGATGCCGGCCTCTTTGAGCCTGTCATAGTCCTCTTCCTGCAACTTATGCTCGGCCGGCAGGAGCACCTCGCGTTCCCGTTTTTCCTCCAGGACCTCGCCGGTGTCCTCGTCAACGATCTCAATAATGCGCTCCAGCGTAATTGACGAGGCCAGCTTGCGGCCGATATAGCTTTGGAAAGCCTTCTTGGTCGAAATATCGGCCTCCTCGGCCAGCTCAAAAAGTTGGATGATGTCCTCGTCTGAGGAGTAGCCCAGCGCGCGCAGCAGCGTCGTGACCGGAATTTTCTTGCGTCGGTCGATGTAGGCCCACAGCACGCCGGACACGTCCGTGGAGAACTCCAGCCATGAACCACGCAGCGGGATGACGCGCGCCGAGAATATTTCTGTTCCGTTGGGGTGGACGCTCTGGCTAAAGAAGACGCCCGGGCTCCGGTGGAGCTGCGAGACGATTACGCGCTCGGCCCCGTTAATAATAAAGGTGCCTTGCTCGGTCATGTAGGGCAGGTTGCCCAAGTAGACCTCCTGCTCGATCGCCTCACCAGCCTCCTCTTCGTCCTCGTCTTCCAGGATCGATAACCGGAGCTTGGCTTTAAGCGGAACCGAATAGGTCAGGCCCTGGGCCAGACATTCCTCAATGGTGTGCTTGGGGGCGTCCAGCGTATAGTAGAGGAATTCCAGAATGTAGCGCTCCCGACTGTCGGTAATCGGAAAGTGCTCTTTGAAGACCGCCTGGAGCCCCTTATCCTCACGCTCTTCGGGCGGCACGTCGTCCTGCACGAATTCCTTGAAGGACTGCAATTGGATTTCCAGGAGGTCGGGATAGTCCAGGACCGTCTTGGTGCGGGCAAACGAAATCCGTCCGTTCGTGCCCGGCTGGCCGTTGAACTCAGACATAAGCGGGTGCGACTTCGATGGTTGCGTGACGCGTTGCTGTCAACCTACCAGACGAACAGCTTGCGCCTGCAAATTGGATAGAGGTGGGTTGTGGTCTACAAACGCGTTGGCATGGAGATTGTTTCTCCATGGAATAACGGATCCACAGAAGCATCATTTCAGGCATGCAGGCTACAAGCAGGGAAAGCCGACACCCTTGCAGAAGGGGTCGGCTTGCCTGAAGGATATTTGCGTGCAAAGCAAAAATGCTGGCTAAAGCCGTAGGTTCCCTGAGGGTTACTTGATTTCCACTTCGGCGCCGGCCTCCTCCAGCTTGGCCTTGATCTGCTCGGCCTCTTCCTTGCTGACGCCTTCCTTAATCGGCTTGGGGGCATTGTCGACCAGATCCTTGGCCTCCTTGAGACCAAGCCCTGTGATGGCGCGCACCTCTTTAATAACGGCGATCTTGTTGCCACCGGCTGCCTTAAGGATGACGTCGAACTCAGTCTTCTCCTCAGCTGCAGCGGCACTATCACCACCAGCCGGACTAGCCGCAACGGCCACAGCCGCAGCTGCTGGCTTGATGCCGTACTCTTCCTCCAGGATCTTGGCGAGTTCGTTCGCCTCCTTGATCGTCAGGTTGACTAACTGTTCGGCGAGTGCTTTCAGGTCTGCCATGGTTCCTCCTCCTTGTTTTCCTGCAGCGGTCTCAGCCCCAAGGGGCTACGCTGCGCATTAAGGAATGCTGTCTAATTTATGGTCAGGGTGCTTTACGCCGCTTCTTTTTCTGCAAGGGCCTGCAGGCAGGCAACCAGCGTCTGGCCTGGTCCCTGCAGCGCGCCTACCACGTTGCGCGCAGGTGCCAGCAGCAGGCCAATGATATCGGCAATCAGTTCGTCCTTCGACTTCAACGCGGCCAGCGTGTCGAGTGCGTTGGCGCCGTAGACGGCCCCATCGATATAGGCAGCTTTCAGGCGGGGCAGCTCGACGCCCTGCTCCTCAATGAACTTCTTGATGACGCGCGCCGGTGCCGCTGGTTCGTCGCTGACGGCGATTGCTGTGGGGCCGTTTAGCGCCGGTAGCAGCTCATCGTAACCACCCCGCTGCTCCATAGCGATCCGGAGCAGCGTGTTTTTGACAACTTTGAACTCCACACCCGCCTCCCGGAATCGACGCCGCAGGTCGGTGATCTGGGCCACGTTCAGCCCCATGTAGTCCGTCACATAGACAGCCGGCGCCGACCCCAGCTTGGCGCTGATTTCCTCGAGGATAGCCGCTTTTTGGGTTCTGGTCAACGGCATGGCTTATTTCCTCCACTTAGCAATAGGCTAGGGTTTCATCGGAGCGTGCTGAGCACGCCCAAGCTCACCGGCACTGGCGGCCCCATCGTGGTTGAGAGTGTAACGGAACGCACGTAGGCTCCTTTTACGGCGGCTGGACGCAGCCGCAGCACCTCGCGCAGGAAAGCCTCGGCGTTCTCGCGGATTTGCTGGCTTGTAAACGAGGCCTTACCGATGGCGGCGTGCAGGTTGCCGGTCTTATCTACCCGGAAGTCAATGCGGCCGGCCTTGACCTCGCGCACGGCATCGGCCACATTCTCGGTTACTGTTCCACTCTTCGGATTGGGCATGAGTCCACGGGGCCCGAGAATGCGACCCAGCCGACCGATCTTGCTCATCACCTGCGGTGTGGCAATAACCACGTCGAACTCCAACCAACCGTTTTGAATCTTTTCGATGTAGTCATCCAGTCCAACATAATCGGCGCCCGCCTCCTCGGCTTCCTTCCAGCGGCCTTCGTCGGCCAGCACCAGAACCCGTACCTTCTTACCCGTACCATGCGGCAGGGTTACGGTGCCGCGTACCATCTGATCGGCGTGGCGGGGATCAACCCCTAACCGCACGTCGATATCAACCGATTCATCGAATTTAGCCAGCGCCGTTTTTTTGACCAGTTCGGCCGCCTCCTCCAGAGCGAAGGGACCGCCGCCGGCCCGCTGAATGATCTCAAGCGCCTGACGATAGCGTTTTCCTCGTTTCTTGGGCATGGCTCATTTCGGTTAAGCGGTTCAATCGCCTGCACAGGGCAGACTCCCGCACAAGATTACTCAGAGATGCTCGGGCTTACCTTCCACCACAATCCCCATCGAACGCGCCGTCCCGGCAATCATCGAAGCTGCTTTCTCTAGATCGTAGGCGTTCAGGTCGGCCATCTTTTGTTTGGCAATTGCTAAGCAGTCTTCCCACGTGACCTTCCCGACTTTCTGGCGCAGCGGATCGCTGGCGCCCTTCTCGATACCGGCCGCTTTCTTAAGCAACTCGGCCGCCGGGGGACTCTTGACAACAAAGGTGAAGGATTTGTCCGAATAGACCGTAATTACGACGGGCAGGATCGTCCCCATGCGATCCTGCGTAGCCGCATTAAACTGCTTACAGAACTCCATGATGTTAACCCCGGCCTGACCGAGTGCAGGGCCGATCGGCGGCGCAGGCGTTGCCTGGCCGCCTTTGATCTGGAGTTTGATAACCTTTTCGACCTTCTTTGCCATAGCTCCTCCTGTTTGCGGTCCAATCGCCTATCAGCAGGCTCCCGCGTTTTACAAGGCGCCTCTCCTATGCTTCCGTTTATCGAAGGTTTCCGACCTTAAGCAGCCGCTTTGTTTTTCACAAAAAGCTACGACTCCCGCTCCACCTGCAGGTAATCGACCTCCAGGGGCGTCCTACGCCCGAAGATGGAGACCATCACCTTGAGCTTAAGTTTATCAGGATAGACCTCTTCAACCACACCAGTGAAGTTGTTGAATGGCCCCTCGATGATGCGCACCACGTCGCCAGGCTTGAACGGAATTTCTGGCTGTTCGCCCATTTCCCGGGCCTCATCGACTTTCCCAAGAATGCGGCGGACTTCATCCGGACGCAACGGCGTAGGCTGATCCCCACTCCCCAAAAAGCCTACCACCGAGGGCATGTTGGCGATCAGATGCTGCAACTCGCGGTCGAGCACGGCCTCGATCAGAATATAGCCCGGAAAGAAGGTGCGTTCACGGGTCCGCTTTTTTCCGCCGCGCAATTCGAAGACGGTTTCTGTCGGGATCAGAATCTGTCCGACGCGATCCTGCAGGCCCAGCCGTTCGACCTCGCGTTCCAGATACTGTTTGACTTTTTTTTCGTGTCCCGAAAAGGTGCGCAGCACGTACCACTTACGCACCCCTTCCTGCTTTTTATCTTCAGTCATGACCCCAGTTCGCTTTACAGGGAGTAGATGAATTCCAGCACCGTGGCAATCACCCGATCGGCCAAGAAAATGAACAACGCCAACAGGGTCGAGGCCACCAGCGTCAGAATGGTGTTGTTGATCAGCTCCTGACGCGAGGGCCAGCTTACCTTTTGCATTTCACGGTAGACTTCCTGCAGATAATCCCGGACTTTTGCGAACATGGCCGATGCAGTTGATTGACGGTACCGCTCCGGACAAACAGGAAGGGCGAACCGGTGTTCGCCCTTCACTTCTACGTGCTGGCACGGGCGGCAGGACTCGAACCTGCAACCTGCGGTTTTGGAGACCGCTGCTCTGCCAATTGAGCTACGCCCGTGCGTCCTCTGGGTCAGTTGTACGCCCCAAGGGCGACAGGATCCCAGAGGTTATTGTTCAAAAGGGTAGCTTCAGTCGAGGATTTTGGTGACGACGCCGGCTCCAACCGTCCGCCCCCCCTCACGAATCGCAAAACGCAACCCCTCCTCCATCGCC